>Ga0129315_1000410_pt1 | contig 37143 bp, 14 predicted proteins | sample Cm827metagenome_FD_94432 | JGI IMG/M metagenome (GOLD analysis project Ga0129315, IMG submission 94432) | Eastern black-and-white colobus group fecal microbial communities from Wisconsin, USA - Cm827 metagenome | ecosystem: Host-associated > Mammals > Digestive system > Large intestine > Fecal... | reverse complement strand
CAAACCGTCACCAAACGCCAGTCGGAAATTGTTCAGCCCCGTACTCCAAGTCGTCCCCGTACCGAGTACGTACTTACCGTCCGCATTGACCGAGCCGCCGCTATAGAACCGGAACTGCGCACCTGTCGACTTGCTGATTTCGGCGATGATGTTATTCGTGATACTGCTTACCAGCACATCCTTGTCGACACCGTAGGTAATCGTCGTTCCTTTGCGGGTTACTTTGAGTCCCGTTTCGCCCGTTTCTTCGCTCACGCCAAAGGTGACGTCGTTGCCGTTTCCAATCGTTTCACTGTCGGTATCGCCTTGCGCCCTCAGTTTCCACGAGCTCATCGTGCCCTTGCCGAGATTGTCGATGCCGAGGTCTTCTTTCAGTTTCTTCGTGTTCAGTGTGTAGGTGACGGATTTGTCCGTGCCGACTTTCGCAGTCAGTGCCGATGTCGCACCGTCTTTGTCTTCCGTTGCCGCTTTGAAGGTAATGGCGTCTTTCTTCGTTTCACCGAGTTTGATGTCCGCTGTGCCGACATTCGCATTCGCGTCTTGGATGGTGAAGCCGCCTTTGAGGTTCGTGATATCCTTGTTGATGTTCGTGATGCTGGTATGGACGTCCGTGTAGTTATTGTCGCCCGCTTTGCGGATGCCCAGTTTTTCCTGCCATGCTTTTAGGTCGTTACCTTCGACGTTCTTCGCGTCAATGTCTGCCTTCTTCGAAAGCAAGCCGTCTGTCTTCGTGATGTTCGTGATGTCGTTCTTCACGTTTGTAATCGACGTGTTGTTGCTGATGTCGATGCTTTCGCCCAGTTTCGCATTTGCCTTGACGGTGACTTTTGCGCCCGTGCCGTCTTTATCAACGGCTACGTCGATTTTGTCTGTTTCGCCTTCAAATTTCACATTCGGCGTCTGATTTTTTGTCATCGTCAAATCAATCGGCGTCTCACTTCCTTGCACGCTGAATTTCGCCGAGATGTTCGTGATGGGCGTCGTCGTCGTGGTGGTGTTATTGATCTGATTGATGATATCGCCCGCGATGTTGGTGACTAATTTGTCTTTGTCGACACCGTAGGTAATCGTCGCTCCTTTGCGGGTTACTTTGAGTCCCGTTTCGCCCGTTTCTTCGCTCACGCCAAAGGTGACTTCGTTGCCGTTTTTAATCTCTTCCGCTTCCGTGCCGGCTGCGTCGCTGGTGGCTTTCAGTTTCCACGAGCTCATCGTGCCCACGCCTTTAGCGGTGATGCCCAAGTCTTCTTTCAGTTTCTTCGTATTCAGCGTGTAGGTGACGGATTTGTCGTCAGCGACTTTCGCAGTCAGTGCCGATGTCGCGCCGTCTTTATCTTCCGATACTGCTTTGAAGGTAATGGCGTCTTTCTTCGTTTCACCCAATTTGATACCCGCTTTCCCAACGGTGGTGTTCGCGTCTTGGATGGTGAAGCCGCCTTTGAGGTTCGTGATGTCTTTGTTGATATTCGTAATGCTAGTATGAACGTCCGTGTAGTTATTGTCGCCCGCTTTGCGGATGCCCAGTTTTTCCTGCCACGCTTTTACATCATCCCCCGTCACGTTGCCCGCGTTAACGTCCGCTTTCTTCGACAGCAAGCCGTCTGTCTTCGTGATGTTCGTGATAGCGGTCGCATTGTCATCCGCTTTCTTGTTCACAACCTTCAATTGCGCGACGTTCACCGCGTCGGTGTCTTCAGTGCCGGCCGCGAGATTGGTAATCTGGCGGGTGATGCCCTTGGCGGCATTCCCGACGGAGACCGCACCCGCACCCGATTTCCATGTGCTTTCGAGTAGTGTTCTTTCCGCCAGTGCCTTTACAAAGTCGCCGTGATTTTGTTTCCATGTATCCAATGCCTGTTTAGCCTGCGCTTCTTCGGGCGAATCACTTTCCGCCTGCTGATACGCCGCAACCAATCCGTCGTATTCCGCTTTCAGGGGATTAACGACCGCATTCAGCGTATCGTATTTCGCTTTTTGACCGGCCGCTTCGAGTGTCTGCTCCAGTGTCGCACCGGCCGCCGCAAAGGCGTAGCCGACCTTACCCTCCGCGACATCGGCCACACTACTACCGCCCAACGCCACCGCGCCTTCCGCAGTCGCATTGGCAAATGCACCTACGGCGATGGATTTGTCGCCGACAGCCTTACTGTTAAGCCCTTGCGCGATACTCCATTCTCCATCGGCCGTTGCTTGTGTCCCTGCCGAAATGCTGAACTTGCCCGATGCGACAGCTTTATATCCCATCGCCTGCGCCCCGTATGCCTTGGCCTCGGTTTGACTGCCGACGGCAACTGACTTTTCTCCCGTGGCCTCGGATTGCAGGCCAATCGCCGTACCCCATTCACCCGTGGCCTTAGTCAAAGCGCCGACTGCCGTACTCCATTCGCCTGTACCGGCGGCCTTGTAGCCGATCGCCACAGAAGCTTCCCCCTTCGCGTGGGCACGGTCACCGGCGGCAAAGCTAAAGCTACCTTCCGTTTTGGCTTGCACCCCGACAGCTGTCGACTGCACGCCATGCGCTTCCGTCAAATTGCCGATGGCCAGCGCTCCGCTTCCCACCGCCTTGCTCAAATGCCCGATTGCCACTGCCCGCGGTGTAGCAATCCATTTTTTATCACTTGAGGAATATCCGTACCCGAGATCACCGGCCAGATGCGTCCTTGTCTGCTCATCCAGCGCCATAAATTCATCATTGGTATACTCCGGATACTTCACACGATAATAGAGAGATTTATCTTCACCTCTGACTTTCATCTCCTTGTACACATAATTCTTCTTTTCGTCTTCCGACAATGCGTCATAGGCCGCTTGATTGATGCCGTCTTCTACCGTCGCTGTCGCATAGTATCCCCATGCTTGCGAGTATCCGCCGATGCTCAACGCCTGTGTACCTATCGCACTTCCGTAAATCCCGTGTGTAGATGTATTTGCACCGATAGCCACACTGCCGAACGCTTTGGCACCGTCATTTTTATAATTGCTATCGTTATGCGTATCCGTATGCTTCACAGAGAAATAGTGAATCGGGTCGCCTTTTTCGTTGACCTTATTCGCCAGTGCCTTCAATTGCGCGACGTTCACCGCGTCGGTGTCCTCACTGCCGGCGGCGAGGTTGGTGATTTGGCGGGTAGACCCTGCATTCCCGACAGAGACTGCGCCCAATCCCGACCGCCACGCGCCTTCGAGGCTCCGTTTTTCGGCGATTGCCGCCGCCATGTCGGCATTATTTTGCAACCATTGGTCAAGCTTCTGCTTCGCCTTTGTTTCCGCCTCCGTGCCGGGCGTCGCTTCCTGATAGTCCGAGACCAATCCGTTGTAGATGAGTTCCGCTCTTGCGGTCTTGGCTTTCAGTTCGTCGTAGCGGTCTTTCTTGCCGATGGCGGTCAAGGCCTCGTCCAGCGTCGTCACGCCATCTGTCAACGTGTAACCGATAGCACCTTTCTCCGTATCGGCGACGGATCCCGTACCGACGGCCACCCCGTGCCGAACCATGGTTTTTGTATCCTTGCCGAAGGCGACGGAACCGATTTCCTTGGCCTTGGCATTCGTACCGACGGCCATACTGTCGTCTCCAAACGCGCGCGCATGATTCCCGAGTGCCGATGACGCTTGCCCGGCAGCCTGTGCACTACTCCCCAATGCGACACTGTTCACCGCGTTTGCCTGCGTATCCGTCCCGATGGCGACCGCGCCTTGTCCATCGCTCTTGGCACTCACGCCGATGGCGACGGATTTCCCGCCGACAGCGCCGTCGTTACGGAAATTGTCAAGAGAGGGTGTCCCCGTCCGCGCCTCGTCTTTCGGATTGACAGAGACGTAGTGCATCGCATTCGCCTCGACCTTGGTATGCAGTGCTTTCAGCTGCGCGACGTTCACCGCGTCGGTGTCCGCACTGCCCGCGGCCACGCCCGTCAGCTGGCGGGTCATGCCCGTTTCTTCGTTACCGATAGATACCGCCGCTTCACCGGATTGCCATGCTGCTACCGTTTTCCTGAATTCCTTGTAGGCTTCTTTCTTTTTGCTGTCCAATTCCGCCCATTCTTTGGCCAGTCGGTCTTTATCTTCTGTCGATGTTGCCTGTTCCCATTCTGCATATTTCTTGCTTACCGCAGTATTGGCATCCACCCACGCTTGGTAACTTTGCTGTATGTTTTCTTTGCCTTTGAAATCAGCACCCGCTAAAAGGTCGCTCACGTTCTTCCACGCTTTATCGGTGAGATTGTATCCCATGACTCCTTTATCCCGAGTCGCTTTGGATTTATACCCGACCGCTACACCGCCGGAAACCCCCACCGTGGTGTAGTTACCGAGAGCAGTGCCGTTTTCCACCTTTTTATTCAAATCTTCGAATATCAGCGACATCAATTTGGTAGTATAAGCATGTTTATCCGGATTGTAGTCTTTCAGTTGCTCTTTGAACTTTTCCTTGTATGCTTCCAGTTTCGCCGTATCTTTTTCGATAACTTCGGAATAATAGTAAAGCGGGTCCTGTTGTTCCTGATAGGCTTTTCTAAAATCGGTATCCCCTACATAAGAGCCGAGACCGAGCGCGATGGAATTGTTTCCGAAAGCATACGCCTGTCCGCCGATTGCCGTGCTTTTATTTCCGGAGAAGGTTTTGTACCCGATGGATGTGGACGCGACTTCATTGGCTATGGATGTGCTCCCAATGGAGGTTGACGCCAAACCCAACGCGTGGGCTTGGTCCCCGAAGGCGGAAGATTCTTCTCCGGTTGCGTACGAATCTGCACCGTAAGCAGTTGCATTGTCTCCACCGGCTACCGAACCCCAGCCCATAGAGGTGGCTCGATTTCCGTTTGCCGCTGCATTTCCAAACGCGGTGCTATAATTGCCTTTTGCTTCCGTGCTGTACCCTACCGCGATAGAATACCCGCCGATTGCGCCGTCATTGTTGTCGTTCACCGATCCTTTGGGGGAGTCCGGCTTTCTTTGCTCCTTATCATTGACGGAGAAGTATTTTTTCTTACTGTCTTCGACCGTCTTCGTCAATTTCGTAATCGTTTCATTATTCGACAAATCGATGTTGGTAATCTTTGTCGTGGAGTTGTTGATGTTTTGAATCAGCGTATCGGTATTTACCCCGATGCGCATGGATTTGTTTTTCTCTTTATCTTCTTGCGCCGTCACGGTGAGACCGTCTGCGTATTCGAGGGCGAGTTTACTGAGCGGGAGCGTACCGACTTTCGTCACGGTATCGGGATCGCCCGCTTGCGCACCTTTCGCTACCGTGCTGAATGTGGCCGGCACATTCGCCATGGTTTTGAGCTGCGCGACGTTCACCGCGTCGGTGTCCTTGCTCCCCGCGGCGAGGTTGGTGATTTGGCGAGTGATGCCTTCGGTCGCGTTACCGATAGATACCGCGCCTTCGCTCGATTGCCATGCGCCTTCGAGCTGTCTTCTTTCCGCCAGTGCCTTTACAAAGTCGCCGTGATTTTGCTTCCATGTGTTCAGTTCCTGTAACGCCTGCGCTTCTTCGGGCGAATCACTTTCCGCCTGCTGATACGCTTTTACCAGTCCGTTATATTCATCTTTCAGCGGGCTGATGACCGCATTCAACTCATCGTATTTCGCTTTTTGGCCGGCCGCCTCGATAATCTGCATGAATGTCGCATTATCCGCCGTAAAGGCATAGCCGACCTCGCCCTTAGCGACATCCGCTACCGCATTCAGCCCCAATGCGACACTGCCATGGGTATACGCTTTGCCGCCGTTGCCGACTACAGTCGAGCCGTAGCCCGTCGCCTCGGCATATGTTCCCAATGCCGTCGCACGCTCCGTGGCCTTCGTCACCCCGCCGAACGCCGCGGCAAATTCCGCATCATCCGTCTCGGCAAATGCCCCGACAGCCACACTGTATGTACTTTTGCCCTTGACCTTTGCTGCTATACCGATGGCAATCCCTTTGTCAGCCATCTCCCCTACTTCGGTTTGCGCACCGACAGCAATTGCTCCGTCGGACAAGGCCTCCGATGTATAGATATCATCGTGTCCGTTGCCCGCGCCAATCGCAATCGATGAGTCTTTTTTTGCATGCGCCAATACGCCGAGCGCCGTACTGTGGGTATCCGCTTTTGACTTGTAACCAAAGGCCGAGCCGCGAATACCGGCATGCGAGCCGACCCCCGCCGCGATACCGTTTGCTGACGCGAACGTCGCATATCCGAGTGCGACACTGGCACCGCCTTCCGCATGGGCTTTCTCCGTCATCGGGTACCCCACATTGGTCGTTACGCCTAAGTACGGTAACGTAATATTACCGTTTGTCACGGTATCCCCCAATACAGTCTTTTCCAGTTTGTTCACTTGCGTATTGAGATTCGTGATTGTCGCATTCCCCGACTCAAGTTTGTCGATGCCGAGCGCTTGTTTCCATGCCGCTTTGTCATTGTCGGTCTTGAGATTCGACGCATCGAGATTGGCTTTTTTATTATCGATTTCATTCAACTGCGATACATTCACCGCATCCGTGTCCTTTTTGCCTTTTGCTACGTGAATGATGCGGCGTTTCTTTGCCGCATAGTCTCTGCCTGCGTAGGAATAGGCGTCATTTCCGACGGAAACGACGTCCTCTTCATTGGCATAGGCATGTTTCCCGATGGCGACGGAGTTTTTCCCCAGTATGTCGACATGGGTATCCGCCCCGATGCCGATACCGCCGTCGGCTCCTTTGTCGACACTCGCGCTGCCGATGGCGATACTCTGCTTGGCATGCGCCGCACCGTTTCTATTCCCATCCTGATTATTCCCGCCGGTATCATTCGCATCAAAATTAGCGGAGAAAAATTGAACATTTTGCCTCTTTACCGTATTCTCCAAGCTGGAGAGGCGAGAGTCGTGGAGCGAAATATTAATGCGATTGTCTTGGACATCTCCCCACTGCTTCGAGACATCTTTCTCAATCTTCTTAATACGATTATAGTTACTTTCCAACCTCCTATCTGTATTTGTACTCCAAATGTCTAGCGAATGCTTCACCGCATTCACCATCCCGACAGTCGCATAGTCATCATCCGCGGCACGCAGGGCGCGCGGGGTCATGCGCGCGCGGAGCGCGGCCTGCCATTCGTCTTCTTGCGCGCGGACGGTCTCGGTATCGCTCTTTGTTCCCTGTAGGAGCGATTCGTCCTGCGCGGTGTCGTCGGTCACCGCCGCATAGCCCTGTCCCGCCAGTCCGAGCGCGCACAGACTGAGCAATACGCCTACACGCAATTGTTGTGTCTTCATTTGTTTCATTGTCGCACCTCCGCATGAGTCAAGTGATGTGGTCTTTTTCCGCAAAGCGGATTACCTATCGGATAATTAATTACATTATTACTCGAATTTAATATACCACAGGTTGCGCCATCGGGAAAATATTTTTTCTAATAAAAGCAGAAATCTAATCACACTTATAATTTACGTTAAACAAATCGTGCGTTAATTTGTATTCATTTATTCCATTTTGCATGTATGTGTCATATGCTTGCACAGGGACGGCTGTACCGTCACGTATAAAGGTGTGGCGACAAACAGCGGAAGCGTTCACGCGCGAGCGCGCGGGGTATGGCGACGCGCGACGGGGAAACGGACACGATGAGCGCGCGGGGTATACCGACGGACGACGGGAAAGCGATTACGCGGGGCGCGCGGGGTATCCTGACGAACGGCGGGAACACGGCGACGCGAGCGCGCGGGGTATGGCGGCGTGCGCCTGCGGACACGCAAAAAGACATCTCCCGTAGGAGATGTCTTTTGTATGCCGGGCGGGAATTATGCACGCTGCGAGAGCAGTGCTTGGAGTTGTGCTTCCATGCGTGCCATACGTGCTTCGACGGCGTCGTTTTTCGCTTTGAGGGCGGCGTTTTCCGCTTTGAGGGCGGTCACTTCGTCTTGGAGGACGTAGACGGAGCTCATCGGGCCGGCCGCGTATTGCGGCATACGATCGGCGCGCGCCTTGCGTGTGTCACGGTCTTCCTTGTCGCCAAAGCGCCAACTGATGCCGAGGTTGGCCATGAGTTTGGAGCTGCCCGCGTAGGCGATGCCGCCGTGGACGAGGGTGTCTTCACTCGCGTAGTGGGCCAGTCCCAGCGCGACGGCTTGCCGGCCGTCATAGGTGCTGATGCCCGCCATGACTTGACTGCGTTGCAAGGGGTCAAAGTCGAGCGGTTTCAGGGCGGCCAGCGCGCCGCTCATGGCGTCGCCCGCACGGCTGTCATTGCGCAGGTCGGCCATGTCACCGCCGAGTTTGCTGACGGTATCATCCAGGTTCGCGAGGTGTTTCGTGTGGGCGGCGACGGTTTCATTTGTCGCGTGGAGTTGCCCGCCTGTCACCGCATCGGTGCTGCCGGCGGCAATGTTGCCGGCGGCGAGTCCCGTCACGGTCTTGCCGGCCGCGTCGATGCCGCCTTTGCCGACGGTGACGCCGCCCGCCGTGAGGCTGTCAGCGGTGATATCTTTTGCCATGGATACCGTGTAGGTATTCGTCTGTGCGTCTGCGGTCACTACGATGTTGTCACCTGCGGTGACGGTGGTCTTTGCTCCGGCGACCGCTCCCGCCATCGCGGCTTGGAGCTGTTCTTCCGTCGCGGCGCGGCCTTTTGTCGCAAAGTCCGCCGCGTCCAGGGTCGTATTCGTCAGGCCGGTCACCTGCCCGCCGTCTTTGCCCGCGATGGTGATGTTGCCGACTTTGGCGGTATCGCCCAGTGCGACTTGGTAGCCGGTGGCGGTCGCGGTCACCTTGACGCCTGTCGTATCGTCGCCTGTGACGGTGATTTTCGCCGCGTTGATTTTATTGTCGATACTGCCTTCGAGCGTGGTCACACGGTCACCGAGGGCGTTGATGCTCGTCGTCGTTTTCTTGTCGAGTGCCTTGAGCTGGGCGACATTGACCGCGTCGGTGTCCTCTCTGCCGGCGGCCAGTCCTGTCAGCTGGCGGGTGGTGCCTTTGTCGGCGTTGCCGATGGCGACGGCCGCATCGGTCGCCTGCCAGGCATTCACATAGCCGTTGACGGTTTTCGCTTTGGCGGCGATTTCGTCGCGTTTGGCGATGAGTTTGTCGCCGACCGTCTTAATCTGCGCTTTGCGGGCTTTGATATCCGCGTCATCGGTCGATGCGCTTTGCTGTGCCAGGAGCGGGTTGAGCTCGGCGAGCAGGGTCTGTTCTTCCGCCTTGAGGGCGTCGAGTTCGGATTTTGCCGTTTGGTAGGCGGCGGCATTCGCACCGAGGACGGCCGCTTCCGTCGTGGCGGCGCCGGTCAGTACGTCATAGCCCCATACGCCTTTGTCGGTCGTGGTCTTGGCGTCAAATCCGAGCGCCACGCCGCCGCGGATGGTGGCATCCGCATGCGCTCCGAGTGCCGTGGCATCATCCGCGGTGGACGTTGCGACCGCACCGACAGCCGTCGCACGGTTGCCCTGTGTGGCCGCGGAGTTCCCGATGGTGACACCGAGGTGGCCTCGGGCAATGGCGACACTGCCGAGCGCGATGGAGTGATTGCCCTGCGCTTCCGCGCCCGCACCCAGCGCCGTATTTTGCGCACCGAAGGATTTGGCATCCGCGCCGAGGACGGTCGACCAGGCATACTTGGCATTGCCTGCCGGCGCAATGACGGATTCTTCGACATAGCGACCGACGCGGACATTTTCCTGCGAGGCGTCGGGGTCGGGTTTGCCCGTGCCGGGGTCATTCTTTTGGCCGATGTAGGCGTCTTGACCGATGACGACGGAGTTGAATGCGTATTTCTTCACGACCGCGCCTGCGCCCACCGCGACGGATTCGACGCTGGCGATGGTGCTATTGCCCCCGATGGCGACGGAGTTCCCCCCGTCGATGACGGTGGCTTTCGTGCCGATGCCGACCGTGTTGTCCGAGCGGGTGATGCGTCCGCCCGCACCGGCCAGCAGGGATTGCGAGCTGCCGGTGATTTCATTGCCATAGCCGAACGTATAGGACAGCAACGAACCTTGGACGCTGTTTTGCGCGCCAAACGCGCCGGCCGAGCCCGATCCGATGACCTTGGACAACGCTCCGAATACGGACGACTGGGACGACCCCGCCATGATACTTGACCGCGCACCGACGAGCGTCGACCAGTCTCCCGATACATCGGCATTAGCACCCATCACCACCGTCTCTTGATCGCTTGCGGTCGCTGCTTTCCCGATAGCCGTCGACCACACGCCGTCCGCCTTCGCGGCTTTGCCGATGGCGACGCTGTCGGGTCCTTTGGCACCTTCCTTCAGCTTCTCGATGACGGCATCATAGACCGCCTGCTGATCGGCAGTCAGTGCCGCGGCATCCGCCGCCCCGACCGCACAGATGGCGCACAGGCCGAGCAATACACCCGCGCGCAGTTGTTGTTTGTTCATCCTTACACCTCCGAGATTTGTACACACGACCCGCTCCGCACCGCAGTATCGGCAGGCGCATCGCGCCCGCGCTCGCCGTCCGGCAGGACAAAAGACCGTATACCGTCGCGCCGCGATGAGCGACCGTACGGGATCCCGTCTCTTGCACCGATACCGCATCCATGATTGGGAATAATGGAATCAGGTGGGTCAATATGCGTTTTTCACATACTTCGGAATTATACCACGGCCTTTTTATCAAACCAAGTTTACAAATCGGCATTTTGACGCGAAATCCGGAACAAAAAAACGAACAAAAACAGAAGATAAAACAAGAAATCAGACGAATTCGTACGTATTGCAGAGATGCGATCTTGCTCTTTTTATATAAACTATAATTCATATATAACATTTTTAATCGATGTATGATATTACTTCCAATGGTATATACGCCTGTCGTCATGCCCCGCGACTGCTTGCAAACACCGCCACGAGAGCCCCCGTGAGGTGCGGCACTATATCGCCATCCGCTACCGCGACGCGCGCGAAACGACACAAACGAAAAACGGGCGCGCGTGACCGTGGGTGGCGCGGGGCGCGCGGGGTGTGAGGGCGTACGACGGGATACGTTCCACGATGAACCCGCGGGGTATGAGGATGTACGGCGAGAAAGCGGTGACGCGAGCGCGCGGGGTATGAGGTCGTACGGCGGGCACGTTTCACGCGGGCGCGCGGGGTGTGAGGGCGTACGTCGGGCACGTTTCACGATGAACCCGCGGGGTATGAGGATGTACGACGGGATGCTGTCATCGCGGAGCGCGCGGTGTGTCGCAACATACGGCTGGACACTTTCCACGCGGGCGCGCGGGGTATGAGGTCGTACGGCGGGATACGTTCCACGCAGAACGCGCGGGGTATGATGACGGACGGCGGGATACGTTTCACGCGGGCGCGCGGGGTATGAGGATGTACGACGGGATACGAGCACGCAAGCGTGCGGAGTGTGCGGACGGAGGGCGGGACACATTTCACGCAAGCGCGCGGGGTGTGAGGATGTACGACGGGATGCGGTCATCGCAGAGCGCGCGGGATATAGCGACGCGCGGCGGGAAAACGTCAACGCGAGCGCGCGGGGTATGATGACGGACGGCAGGGAACGGGCACGATGAGCGCGCGGGATATAGCGACGCGCGATGGGCACGGGCACGATAAGCGCGCGGGGTGTGAGGATGTGTGGCAAGATGCGGTCATCGCGGAACGCGAGGGGTATAACGACGGACGGCGGGAAAGCTGTGACGCGAGCGCGCGGGGTGTGGCAACGGACGACGGGAAAGCGGCGACGCGGGCGCGCGAGGTGTCATGACGGACGGCGGGAAAACAGCGACGCGAGCGCGCGGGGTGGTGCACGCATTTTCGCAACAGAAAAGACATCTCCGAAGAGATGTCTTTTGTTTTGATTTCCTTACCGATTGAGCAATGCCTGCATCTGTTTTTCCAGTGCGGCGATACGTTCGTCGGAGGCTTTGTTTTCGGCTTCGAGCTCCGCGATACGGGCTTCGGCCGCATCGTTTTTCGCTTTGAGGGCGGTCATTTCATCCTGCATGACGTAGACCGAGCTCATCGGCCCCGCCGCGTACTGCGGCATGCGTTCGGCGCGCGCGTTGCGATTATCGCGATCGGCTTTGTCGCCAAATCTCCAGCTGATGCCCGCATTGGCCATCAGTTCGGAGCTGCCCGCATAGGAGACGCCCGCGTGGACGAGGGTGTCTTCATTCGAGTAGTGCGCCAAGCCCAGCGCGACGGCTTGCTTGCCTTTGTACGTGCTGACGCCCGCCATGATTTGACTGCGCTGCAGCGGATCGAAATCGAGCGGCTTCAGTGCCGCCAGTGCCGCATTCAGTGCGTCGCCTTCGCGGCTTTCATTACGCACATCGGCAATCGCGCCGCCGAGTTTGCCGACAGTCTGATTTATCGAGGCGACTGTTTGATTTGTCTCAAAGAGCTGGCCGCCCGTGACGGCGTCGGTGCTGTCCTTGCTGACGTCTCCCGCTGCGACGTGCGTGACTTTCTTGCCGCCGGCATCGATACCGTTCTTGTCAATCTTCACGCCGCCCGCCGTGACGGAATCGACCGTGATGTCTTTCTTGAGTGCGACTTTGACGGTATTGTTCCCGCCGATGGAGGTCGTGATATTCGTCTTGTCACCCGCAATGGTAAAGGTGCTGTTTTGCGCATCGACTTTCGTGTCCGGTTTGGCGGCGGTGGCCGTTTCGTCCGTCTTGACGGTGAAGTCCGTGCCGCCCGCGCCGCCTTTGCCCTTCATGTATTCCATGAAATCGGCTTCGGTCTTGTCCGCATTCGGCTTCGTAGCGTCGGCTTTTTGATACTCTTTCCACACTTGGTACGCGGACTTGCCGTCCTTACCGTCAGTACCGTCCTTACCCTTCATCGCTTTCAGGAAATCGTCCTGCGTCTTGTCGGCATTCCCCGGTTGTTCTTTCCACGTATCGTATACGGATTTGCCGTCAGTACCGTTCGTACCGTCCGCGCCTTTCAACGCCTCCAAAAATTCCGCTTTCGTGGCAGTCGGCCTGTTGTTTTCTTCTTTCCAGATGTCGAATGCGGACTTGCCGTCTTCACCCTTGGCTCCCGGTGTCCCCGGCGTGCCGCCGCCCGTCACCGTGATTTCGGTGTACTTGTTACCGTCCGCATCTTCGATTTCTTTCGCGGTCAAGCCATCACCGAATACGATGCGCGAGTTTCTCCACTTGTCTGCCGCATCAGCAGAGGGGACGTACTTGCCTTCCGCCATCGAACCGCCCTTGAAGAAGTGCATGCCCGGCCATTTGTCCCAATCCACATTGGTAATCTTTTGCGTATTCGTGGTCTTATTGATTTCCGTGATGATGTCGCCCGCGATATTGGTGACCAGTTCCGAATGATTGATACCGTAGGTGATTGTGCCGTTTGTGCGCGTCACGGTCAGGCCTTTTTGCTTTTCTTCCGCGCTGACGTCAAAAGTGACTTCGTTGCCATCAGCAATCGTTTCCGCTGCCGTGCCGGCTGCGTCACTGGACGCTTTCAGTTTCCACGAGCTCATCGTGCCCGTGCCGAGATTGTCGATGCCGAGAGCGTTTTTCAATTTCTTTGTATTTAAGGTATAAGTGACGGATTTGTCTGTGCCGACCGTTGCGACCAGCGCCGCATCATTGTCCGTCCCTTCCTGAACAGCCGATTTGAAAGTAATTGCGTCTTTCGTCTTTTCTCCCAAGGCTACATCCGCTTTGCCGACAGCCGTGTTTGCGTCTTGGATGGTGAAGCCGCCTTGGAGGGTCTGAATGTTGTTGTTAATCGTATTCAGTTCATTCTTGTCGGCTTTTTTCGCATCAAGTGCCTTCAGCTGAGCAACGTTCACTGCGTCGGTGTCCTCACTGCCGGCAGCAAGTCCCGTCAACTGACGATTGAAACCGGTCTTTTCATTACCGATAGAGATTGCTCCGCGACGCGATACCCATGCTCCCGTCATCACCGCATATTCATTGGTCGCTTCATCCAATTTTGCTTCTGCCGTTTCCAGTGCCTGTTTCAATCCGGCATCCGCTTGATTGGCATCATACGCTTTTTGGGCTTCCGCCACTGCCTGTTGTGCGGCAGCATATTTCTTTTTCAGCGCAGCAAACTCATTACCTTTACCGACGGCCGCCATCGCCGATTCAAAATCGTCAACCTGTGCATTTATTGTCGGTAAGTAGCCCTTGACCTTCGCCATCCGATCACTGACCGAGTTCACCCCCAGCGCCACGCCCTGACTTGCCGTCACACGTGCATTAACGCCCAATGCCATGCCCCAGTCGGCATTTGCTTTGGCTTTATTGCCAATCGCAACCCCCGATTGTCCGATTGATTGCGCTCCGCTACCGATTGCCACGCCAAGGTTCTTGATTTCTTTTACTTCGCCTGCTTGCGTGCGTTCCTTGACTTTGTAATACGTTTCTTGACCGGGCAATGCACTTTGTGCATATAGCGTCTTATCTTGTTCCGGCAATGCGTCAAATTCTGCTTTGCTGATACCGTTTTCATTTGCCGTCAGGGCGAATTCGCCCATCGCAACACCGCCCGCGCCGTATGCACGTGCAATGGCTCCGATGGCCGTCGCGCTGTCCCCGTATGCGTCAGACATATGTCCCAATGCCGTGGTATAGTCTCCCATGCCGGTGGCTCCGGAACCTAATGCTACGCTCTGGTTTCCCCATGCACGCGAGTCTTTCCCCATGGCGATACCGGCCTCTTTCGAGCTTGCGTCCACACCGATTGCAATTCCCCAGTGGGAATCTGCACCGTCATTATTGTAATTGCCGCCTTTGGCAAGATTGGCTTCATTATCCGGTCCGATTGACAAATAATGAATTTTATTGCCTGTCACTTGCGTTTTCAAATTTTTGATTGTCGTATTATTCGACAAGTCAATCTTACTGCCGTCGACACCGATGCGCATGGCGGTCGGGTTCGCCGCATCGCCTTGCGTGGTGACAGTGAGACCGTCCGCGTATTCGAGGACGAGTTTACTGAGCGGAAGCGTACCGACTTTCGTCACGGTGTCCGCTTGACCTGCGGCAGTAGCTTTTGTCACCGTACTGAATGCCACCGGTGCATTCGCCAGCGCTTTCAATTGCGCGACGTTCACCGCATCGGTGTCTTCCGTACCGGCCGCGAGATTGGTGATTTGGCGAGTATAGCCTTTCTCTTCATTCCCTACTGACACGGCACCCCAAGTCGCAATCCACTCGGAAGATATGGATTTTAATTTTCCCTGCGCTCGGTCGTATTCTTTTTGCAATTCATATTCTTCTCCGCGCAAACGTTCCTTTTCTTCACCGGATGCAGCATTCACTTCACTCTTTTTGGCATCCAATGCTTTTTTTGCCGCTTGCAACTCTTGCGTTGCTGCCGCCACCTTGTCTTGCAAATTTTCTTTTGCAATATAGTCGTCCTTATCCGTCCACTCTACACCGGCCGGATTGTAGCCGATACTGCCGGCCGCACGATTCGCTTTTGCCTGAGAACCAAGTGCCACACTTCCGTTTGCTTCTGCACTGGTAAAAGCTCCCAATAGCGTTACACGTTGAGGAGCGCCTTCTGTCGCAAGCTTATGAATAATCGCATACGCCAACTGCGTATTATATGCATAAGATTCCGGTTTCAGCCCGCTCAACCGGTCGGCGAATTCTCGTTTATACGTTTCCATCTTTTGCGCATCTTTTTGAATAACTTCATAATAGTAATAAATCGGACTATCCGCACTATTTGGATGCTTCATGTAGTTGTGCTTTTTATATGTTTCCCTGAAGGTTTCGTTCCCTGTTCCGCACCCGATACCGACCGCTACAGAAATCGGCGCATACACATACGATCCGTATCCTACTACTGTACTGCCATACGCCGCAGTTGCCTGCCCACCGACAGCTACCGAAGAAAAGCCCAACGCCTTCGCGCTGTCGCCTAATGCTGTCGTGTAATCTCCGGCCGCTAATGATTGGTATCCGGCCGACAATGTTTCTTCACCCAGTGCCAACGACTGTTCACCATAAGCAGTACTGGCGTTTGTACCTCTATGCGTACGAGAATCACGTCCCATCTGCATATTCTGACGATTAATGATGCTGTCAGCTACTGCCGATTTCAATTCACTGCTGTCTTTAAGTTTATTTGCAATTTCCGTTGCAACGCTATCATCAACACGAATCTGTGCCATGACCGCATCATAGACCGCTTGCTGATCGGGAGTCAACGTCGCCGCGTGTCCATATCCGCCCGCCACGCAAAGCGCGCACAGGCTCATCAATACACCTGCTCGCAACTGTTGTTTTCTTCTGCTCATGTTTTCCCCTCCATGCATTCACAAAATCCTTCCTATTAATATGCCGCGATGACAAACACTCCGATGTCTATCATCAAGATTTTAATACACATCAATTATACAACTATTTTGCATTCATTTCTTTCACTTTTGTTTATATGATTGATTTCTAATTTAATCAATTTTATCAACTTACCTAAATACATTGCTTCTGCTTCAGTATTTAATTTATATATAACATTCATGTCCTTATGGTTTTTCTTTGTATAGTTAAAATCAGCGCCGCAAAAAAAGACATCTCCGTAGAGATGTCTTTGGGTATGTCGGTGTCAACGTGCATCGAGCAGTGCTTGGACTTGTGCTTCCAGCGCCGCGATCCGGGTATTCGCATCTTGTTCAATCGTCGCCATGCGCTCTTTCATCGCGCGGTTTTCCTCACGGAGCGCGGTCATTTCGTCTTGCATGACGTAGACCGAGCTCATCGGACCGGCGGCGTATTGCGGCAGGCGGGCGTTGCGTGCGTCTTGCGCGGCGCGGTCGGCCTTGTCGCCGAAGCGCCGGCTGATGCCGAGGTTGGCCATCAGTTCGGAGCTGCCCGCATAGGAGACGCCCGCATGGACGAGGGTGTCTTCATTCGAGTAGTGTGCCAGTCCCAGCGCGACGGCCTGCTTGCCGCGATAGGTACTGACGCCGGCCATGATTTGACTGCGCTGCAGCGGATCGAAGTCGAGCGGCTTGAGTGCCGCGAGCGCCGCATTCATCGCGCCCGTTTCGCGGCTTTCCGTCCGTATGTCGGCGATGTCGCCGCCGAGTTTGTGTACGGTCTGTTTGAGGTTTGTGATGTGTGCCGTATTCGCGGCGACGGTTTCGTTCGTGGCATGGAGTTGCGATCCGTTGACCGCGTCGGTGCTGTCCTTGCTGATGTCGCCCGCCGCGACGTGCGTCACTTTCTTGCCGTTTGCGTTCATCCCCTTGGCGTCGATGTAAGTCTTGCCGTCATAGGCGATGCCGGCGGTCGAGAGTGTCGCTTTACCGGCGGTGACGCTCTTGACAGCGATGTCGTCCTTAAGTGCGATGGTGACGGTATTGTCCGCCGCGGTCGCGGTGGCGATATTCGCGCCGCCCTTGAGTGCCAAGCGCGGTGCGTTTTTGCCGACGGTGAGCGGCGTGCCGCTGTCTGCACGCACCGCGATATCGACGGCCTCGCCTTGTGTCCCTGCGTCACCGGGGTCGCCTTTTTTGCCTTTCATATAGTCCATGAAATCGGCCTCGGTCTTGCCCTTGTACGGTTGTGCGCCGGCGGGGTCGGTGTAGGCTTCCCAAATCTCATAGGCGGATTTGCCGTTTGCGCCTTTCGCACCGTCCGCGCCTTTGTCACCTTTCTCGCCTTTGAGGGTATGGTCGCGGGCGATGGTGTCTTTGTCCAATGTCACCAGGGTGTAGCGTTTGCCGTCTTTGGTGAGTTGCTCGGCGCGAAGTCCGCCGCCGAAGTCGAAACGGAGTCCCGTAATCGGTGCTGTCCCCGCCGCTGTGCCGACGGTGTATGCGCCGCCGTCAGGCATGCTGCCGCCGGAGTAGAACTGCACCGGCGCCAGCGCGAGGGCTTTGAGCTGGGCGACATTTACCGCGTCGGTGAGCTGTGTGCCGGCCGCGACTCCCGTGATTTGGCGGCTGAGACCGAGCTCGGCATTGCCGACGGAGACGGCCGCCGCACTCGGTGTCCAGGCGGCGGTCAACGCGCCCGCTTGTGCCTGTGCGGCCTGCCATTCCTCGCGGGCCGCTGTCGCGGCGGCTTCTTTCGCTTCATAGTCGGCGATGAGCGCACGACCTTCTTCGTCGTTTGCATATTGCTGTGTCTGGTAGCGATGCAGTACGGCCAGTGCGGCGGATTTGGCCGCTTCATAGGCTTGCCGTTTTTCCGCCGCGGTCGTACGCAGCGCCGCCAATGTCCCCGCTTCGCTCGGACGGCCGGCAAAGGCGGCGATGTCCGCATCCGTCGCGGCGGTATCGGTCAGCGGGTTGTATCCCGCGGACGGTACGGCGGGTGCGGTCACGCGGGAGTACGCACCGAGGGCGACGCCGTAGTCGGCGGCCGCCTCACTCTCCGTACCGATGGCGACGGCACTCTTCACATCGCCTTGCGGTGCGCGGACACGGGTATCTTGCCCGATGGCAATCGCATCCGTACCGTCGGCGACGGCCGTGCCGCCGATAGCCAGCGCACGCTCGCGCAGGGCGTAGCTGCCGCGCCCCACGGCGACACTGTTCGCGCCGAGGGCGAGGTTGCCCGTACCGACGGCGACGGAGAGTTCACCCGTGGGGTACATGTTGAATCGGTCTTTCGGCGGCAGGGTGAAATCCGCCATCCGGTACACGCGTGTAAATCCACGATTGTTTTGCGAACCGAGCGCGACCGCGCCGTAGCCGTTGGCGACATTTTGGTAGCCGAACACTTGCGCCTTCCTGGCGTTCGGCGTGAGGATATTCCACCCGCCGGCGACAAAGGCATACTCCCCGCCGTTTGTGTTGCCGGCGCCGAATGCACCCGCATAGCGCGCCAAGGAACGGTTGCCGTAGCCGAAGGCGGTCGCCGCAAATTCCGCGCTGAGGTTGTCCACGCCGAAGGCGGTGGCGTATTCTCCGCGGGCGTTGTTGCGTACCCCCATGGAAACGGAATACTCACCCGATGATTGGTCAACCCATTTGCGCGCGACGACGTCGTAGCGGTTGTTGAAAATCCCGACGGCCACCGAATTGACCCCCGTCGTCCGATTCCCGCGACCGATAGCCGATGCGCCCGTCGCGGCGGCATCGACAGTATTGTCATTGCCGACCGCGGAAGAGGACTGCCCGCCTGCGCGGTTCGCGTAGCCGACCGCGGAAGAGTATTTGCCCGCAGGGAGCGGCTTGTCGCGATCCGCCCTGTCGGCATTGTTGCGCGCGCCGAGGCTGACGCTGAGCTCTGCCGTCGCGTGGCTGTAGTACCCCAGCGCGATCGCGCCCGCGCCTGCTGTCGTGGCATTTTGGCCGATGGCCGTCGCATACATCCCCTCCGCCTTGGCCGATTGCCCGAAGGCGACCGCACCGTAGCTCAACGCCTCGGAGCTGCGCCCGCCGGCAATGCCGTTTCGTTCGCGCACATAGTTACCCGAACCGAATGCCAGCGCATCAAACACCGGATACTTCGTTTCCACGCCGTTTTCCACTCGAAATTGGCGCGTACCGTCAGCCGCAATGCCGACACGATTGCCGCGGCCGATGACGGTGGACATGGTCGCATGCACTTTATTGCTGTCCCCCAAGATGCGGTTGTCATTGGCATACATGACATTGCCGATACCGATGACCACACCGCTGTCGACAAAGGTATTCGTCTGTTCCGACGAGCCGATGAGATTCATCCGGCCGAGGACGTAGAGATTTGAGCCGGTCTGATTGACGACCTGATTGAGGTCGTAGGTCGGTAAGGTATTGATGAAGTTTTTGTCGCCCATGACGTACCCGGAGGCAAAGACGTCGTTTTCCTGTCCCGTGACCCAGGCGTAGTGCTGACTCGTATAGGTGCCGCTGTTCTGCCGACGACTGCTGTTGCGGACTTTGTTTTGCTGCCCGAAGGCGACCGCGTACGAGCCGATGAGCGTATTGCGATAGCCGTAGCCCATGGAGTAGACGGGCGACGTACTGCCGGCGTCCTGACTGTTGCCCTGTGTAATCGTATTGCGCGCGCCGATGAGCACCGTCTGCCGCAGGCGCAGGTCGTCCTTGCCCGGTGCCGAGCCCAAGTCGTGACGATAGCCGATGATGACATTGTCCTCACCGTAGAGTGTCTGCACCTGCCGGCGCCGGGCGGGGTCGTCGAGGTACTCGTTCAAGCCGCCGCCGATGTAGACATTGTAGCTGCCGGTCGTGCGCGCCGCCCCGCCGATAGCGATGCTGTGTGTCCCCTGTGCGCCGTCGCCCGCGAGATTGGAGTCCGCGCCGCGTACATCGGACGATACCGATACATAGTGCGGGAGCTTGTTCTCCGCCTCGAGCTGTTGCACGACCTGTGCCACGATGGCCGCTTGTTCGTCGGGTGTCATCACCGCCTGCGCGGGCAGGAAGGGCATCCCCGCCGCCAGCGCCAATACCGCTGTTGTGACCGTTTTCTTCATCCTGTTCACCGTACCTTTTACGGAAGAATCCTGCACCGATTCCCGGCGCAGGATTCCTCTACTCACTGCCTACTTCCCTGTCACGGGATTACTGCAATTTTGCCATCAGCGCATCGAGCCGCTGTTCCAATTGCGCAATCCGTGCATTGGCTTCTTTATTTTGTTCGCGGATATCCGCATTTTCCTGCCGGATGGATTGATTTTCCCGTTGCAAGGATTGGACTTCATCCTGCAGTACATAGACCGAGCTGATCGGGCCTTGGGCATACTGCGGCATGAGACGTTCGCGTTCTTTGCGGATATCGTTGTCTTCCTTGTCGCCAAATCTCCAGCTGATGCCGACATTGGCCATGAGGTGGCTCGTCCCCGCGTAGGAGATACCGCCGTGCCACATGGTGTCCTCACTCGTATAATGCGCGATACCGAGTGCGACCGCCTGCTTGCCGCGGTAGGTACTCAAGCCCGCCATAATCTGACTGCGCTGCAGCGGATCGAAGTCCAGCGGTTTCAGTGCCGCCAGCGCCCCGCTCAAGGCATCGCCTTCGCGGCTTTCCTCCGTCAGGGCACGGATGGCCTGATGTTGCTTGCCGATTGCTTGGTTGATATTGGCCAGCTGTTTCGTATTGGCAGCGACGTTTTCATTTGTTGCAAAGAGCTGGGCACCGTTTACCGCATCGGTGCTGGTTTTGCTGACGTCTCCCGCGACAACATTCGTTACTTTCTTGCCGTTCGCATTGAGACCCTCCTTACCGATATAGGTCTTACCGTCATAAGAAACTCCCGCATCGGTCAGCGTTGTCTTGCCGACCGTCACGCTGTCCGCCGTGATATCTTTTACCATGGATACCGTGTAAGTATTCGTCTGTTCGTCAGTCGTAACGGTAATATTGTCCCCGGCTTTGACTGTTGTCTTGCCTTGCGCAGCAGCTGCGTCCATCGCCGCTTTCAGCTGTTCTTCCGTCGCCGCACGACCGGATGTTGCAAAGCCTTCGACATTGAGTGTCTTGTTCGTCAACCCGCTAACGGTGCTATTCCCGTCTTTGCTGTTGATAGTAATATCGCCGACTTTCACTTTGTCGCCCAGGCCGACTTTGTAGCCGGTGACTTTGTCGCCGGTTTTGACTTCTTCCACTTTCACGCCGCTGGTTTCATCACCGGTGACGGTGATTTTCGCCGCTTCGATTTTGCCGTCAATCGAGGTTTCGAGATTTGTGATTTTCGTGCCGACTTCATCACCCAGTTCTTTCAGCTGTTCTTCTGTCGCCGCGCGACCGACCGTCGCAAAGTCCTCCGTCTTCCGAGTCCTATTCGTCAGGCCGCCGATGGTCCCGGCGTCACCGTTAACATTCACTTTGCCGAAGGACGCCGCCCCCGTCTCGCCGTTCAAGCTGATTTGCTTATCGCCCTTGCCGACGGTCAGCGTCTGCGCCGCACCGTCAATGGCGATATTCCCGCCGCCAAACGACGCCTTACCCGTCGTACCGTCGATAGTGATTTGCTTCGCCGCATCCGTGCCAAGGGTGACTTTGTTCCCCAGCCTGATATTGTAAATCGTTGCGCCCGGGGTTGTCGTCGTATCCGCTGTCACGGTGAGGTTCTTCTCACCGTCCGCCGCTTGTACCTTTACAGCCTCTTGCGCTTTGTCCTTGATGACACTGTCCGCGACGTTCACCTTGTAAACGGTGGCGTTGCCGTCCGTGACCGTTTCGACAGTAGTATTCGTACCGTTGCCCACTTTCACTGCTTCTTTCGCTAAATCACGCACGACATTCTTACCGCCGTCGGTGATATTGTCGAGGCTCGCATTCGCCTTGTTGTTCACGTTGGTGTTAGTGGCCGTAATCTTGTCATCAACCAGTTTCAGCTGGTCTTCCGTCGCGGCTTGTCCCGACGTAATCGCATTCGGATCCCAAGTCTTGTTCGTCAGGCCGCCGATGGTGCTATTTCCGTCTTTACTGTTGATGATGACATCGCCGATTTTCACCTTGTCACCCAAGCTAACTTTGTAACCGGTGACTTTCTCGCCGGTTTTGACTTCATCCACTTTCACGCCGCTGGTTTCATCACCGGTGACGGTGATTTTCGCCGCTGCAATTTTACCGTCAATGGACGTTTCGAGATTTGTGATTTTGGTGCCGACTTGAGTATTCAACGCTTTCAGCTGAGCAACATTGACCGCGTCATTATCGTCAGCACCGCCGGCCAGATTTGTAATCCGCCGATAATTTTGCGCAACCGTGGTGCCCTCGACAGTGTACTCTGCATTACCGACCGATACAACGCCGTTTGTCTTGGCGAATGCTTCATCCGTCAAATACGCCTTGGTGGCAACATTATCGGCGATTTTCGCCAATGCGTCCGCCCCTAATGCGACCGAATTAGCCGACCCGACACGTGCATGTGAACCGAGTGCAACGGCCTTGCTGACTGCACTCTCTCCATCACTGTCCGCCGTAATCGCATAATCGCCGATCGCCAATGAGCCTTCACCGATTGCGCGCGCCCAATGACCAACCGCGATAGCGTTTTTGCCGTCCGCACGTGCCTGTTTACCCATGGCATTGGCATAATGCCCGATGGCTTTTGACATGACCCCGATGGCAATCGTATTCGTATCAAACGCTTCCGCTCCTGCTCCAAGTGCCGTATTTTGGTAGCCGAACGCTTTCGCACCGAAACCGACAGCCGTCGAGTTCATTGTTTCTTTACCGGCGGCCACTACCGTATCATCATCTTTCGGTTCGTAGTAGTTGTTTGATACACCCGTATCCGGTGTCGTACCGTCCGGTGCTTGCTTACCGATATACGCCCCTCGGCCGATGGCAATACCATTGCTCGCCGTACTGTCGGTAGTCGCTTGGTACCCAAATACAGCCGAGTGATTACCCGCAGCACTCGCCTGCGCCCCCACAGCCAACGAAACATCACCTAACGCCTGCGCTTGCCGACCATACGCCGTCGAGTCATCCGTCTTTGCAAGGCTCATCAGGCCGATAGCCAATGAATTGTTACCTTTAGCGCGAGCCATGTAGCCCATAGCATTCGCTAAATAACCAGATTCTGATTGGGCGCCGATTGCCGTCCCGAATCCTGCTTTGTTTTGGGCGTTCAAACCGATTGCGATTCCCTGCGTATCTGCCACAGTAGCACTACCGATAGCGATGCCGTGTTCCGCTTTGACTGCCGGCGCCGCTTCGCCACTGTTGCCTGTCGCCCCGATAGCGATACCGAATTTACCTACATTTTTCGTGATACCTTCACCGATAGATACCGAGCGTTTGCCCGCGGCACTGACCTTCTTACCGATAGCGATAGCATCCGCACCGGTCGCGCCATCATTATTCCGATTTGAATCAGCGCTGTTGTCCGTGCTATTGACCGAGAAATAATAAATCGGGTCACCTTTAGCATTAATCTTCGTTTTCAAGTCCGTAATCGTCTGATTGGCGGAAATATCGATTTGACTGCCGTTTATCCCGTACTTAATTGTCTTGCCGTCGCGCGCAACGGTGAGACCTTTATTCGCTTCCGCAACGTCAAATGTAACGGTATTGCCGTCCTCGACGGTCTCGGTCTGCGTATCGCCCGTAGCGGTCAATTTCCAGCTCGACATCGTCCCCGCACCGGCGTCCGAGATGCCAAGATCTTTTTTCAGTTGTTTCGTGTTGAGCGTGTAGGTGACGTTGCGATTCGCGTCCACACTCGCCACCAACGAGGAAGACACGTCGGAGGTCTCGTCCGTCGCCGCCTTGAAGGTCACGGCTTGGTTTGCGTCTCCGCCGAGGGTGACGTCGCTCGTACCCGTAGTAGCGTCCTTAATCGTAAAACCGGCTTTCAGCTTGCCGATGTCGGCGGTGTTCGTTGCGATATTCGTCGTATTGCCCGCGATGTCGGTTTTGTTTTTCTGAACGGTCGTGTTATTCGTGATTTTGTTCTGCAGGTTGGTATTGTTGACGGATACCTTGACCGTACGTCCCGCCACCGCAGTGGTAATGACATCCTCATCACCGACGATATCGAGGCGGCTCGCCGTCTTGGTCAAGTCGATACCCGCCGCGGCCGCGTTTTTGTCCGCGCCGACGACCAGCGCCGTCACCGCCGTATTTTGCAAATCGGTAATGTTCTGCGTGTTCGTGGCAATATTCGTCGTATTCGTGGTGACTTTGGTCTTGAATGCGTCCGCCAGGCCGACGGTAATCGTCGGGGCGTTGTCCGCACCGCCGACGGTGACGGTCGTTTCATCGGTCGTGCCGAGGTATTTCACACTGTTGTTTTGGTCTTTGCCCATATTGACGGCTTTTGTAGTTGTGCCGTCGGTCACGCTGAATTTCGCGGCAATGTTCGAGATAGCCGTATTGCCGGCATTGATATTCGTGACGACGTCGCCCGTTACGGTGTCCGCCATTTGTTTGGCATTCACGCCATACTTGATCGTCTTGCCGTCACGCGCGACGGTGAGACCCTTATTCGCTTCCGCAACGTCAAATGTAACGGTATTGCCGTCCTCGACGGTCTCGGTCTGCGTATCGCCCGTAGCGGTCAATTTCCAGCTCGACATCGTCCCCGCACCGGCGTCCGAGATGCCGAGGTCTTTTTTCAGTTGTTTCGTGTTGAGCGTGTAGGTGACGTTGCGATTCGCATCCACACTCGCCACCAGTGACGAAGCCACGTCGGAGGTCTCGTCCGTCGCCGCTTTGAAAGTCACGGATTGTTTCGTCTTTCCGCCGAGGGTGACGTCGGCATTTGTCGTGCCGTCAGTGACGGCAAATCCGGATTGCAAACTTGTGATGAAGGGGTTTTCACCGATTTTCAGCTGACTCCCGTCAATATCATACCGAACGGTGTGATATTTAACCCCGTCCTTTTCTTCTCCCACTTCGACGGTGACGCTGAGACCGTTGCCGTCGCTATCCGCTTCCGGGTATCCCACGCCGAATTCGACAATGTCCTTGCCCGGTACGACATTGGAGCCGTTTTTGCTCATTACCCCATCGGCACCCGTTTCTGCTGCCTGAATGCCCCAGCCCTGAGCGATTTCATTAACGCGTGTGGTCAAGTTGGTGATATTGGTCGTGTTTGTCGTGACGCTGTTCTTGAATGCATCCGCCAGACCGAATTTAATCGTCGGGGCGTTGTCCGCACCGCCGACGGTGACGGTCGTCTCGCCGTCCGTGCCGAGGTATTGGATGGTGTGATCGGAGCCTTTTGTCAGGTTGACGGCGGTCTTATTCGCGCCATTTGCCCCCGCAACGTTGAATTTCGCGGAGATGTTCGAGATCGCCGCGGTAGTCCCTGCGTTGTTGATATTGTTCGCGAGTTTTTCCGCATCAATGCCGAATTTAATGGTATGAGTACCAAATTCCTGCAACCCGCCCTCATTATTTACTTTTGTCTCCCGTGTCACCGTGAGACCGCTGGTTGCATCTGCTACACCGATTTCTACATCGTCACCGGGTAATACACCTACATTCTCCAACTCACGCGACTCTCCAACCAAGTGCAAAGACCATCCGTTTTCCACTTTTTCCATGCGTCCGCGCAAGTCGGCAACGTACATCTCATTTTGACGAATACTCTGGTTTTGCAGGTTATTATCATTATCCAGCTTCGTTATCGTCGGATTTTTCTTGATGTCGATCTTGTTGCCGTCTACCCCAATTCGAATCGCTTCCGTTTTTTCGGGTTCGCTTTTCGATTTGATCGGTTTGACCGTCATCTCTTTTTCAAATTCAAATTTCAGTCGCGCCAGCGGCAGACTCCCGACTTGCGGCACATAGCTATACGCGGAATTAACTTGACCAAACGATACCGGCGCTTCCGCCAATCGTGTCAGCTGGGCGACGTTCACCGCGTCGGTGTCGTCGCGACCGGCCGCAACACTGAGGATACGGCGGGTGATATCGCCTGCTACGTCACCGATAGAAACCGGTGCTTTTGTCGAGACCCATGTATTTCCCGTCAGGCTTAGATTGACGGTGTTCCCCTGTACGGGGTCATAGCCGCGATCGCCCTTGCTGACGGTCGTCTTGCTGCCGCTACCGATAGCGACGGCTTCACTTTGGGTGGTCTGTGCCCCCTTACCGATAACCACGCTGTCGGATTTTTCGGCATAGGCATCCGTGCCGATGACGACGCTGTCGTCACCGTTGTTACGCGCGCCCGAGCCGATGGCGAGGCTTCGTTTTGCTCGGTCAAGAATCGTCGCCCCCGTGCCGATGGCAAAGCTGTCGGCGGCTTTTTCATTAATCGTCGCCCCGACGCCGAGTGCAAAGGCATTGTCCGCCTGTGTCTTGATGAGTGCACCGCTACCGACGGCGACGGCTTTTTTCGCGTTCCATTCGATGTTGGTCGATTTACCGATAGTCACACCTTCGGTCGAATTGTTGTGCGTATCCTGACCGATGCTGATGGCATCCGTGCTGTTGACGCGTGAGTTCACGCCGATGGCAATCCCACGCTCGCCTTGTGCATCGGCTTCGTCACCGATGGCGACGCCCTGCTTGTATTGTGCCCATGCGCGTTTACCGATGGCGACTGAGTTTTAGTCTTCGCCGATGTGTGAGCTGTGGCCCGCGACAGCGGCGCCGCCGATGGCAATCGAGTTGTTACCGTACGCCCGTGCCGCCTCGAGGTCACTGTCATTCTTCCCGCCGATGGCGATTGCCCCTTCACCGGCCGCATTGGCCCTGCTGCCCACTGCGATGGCGTCACGGCCGCCGGCATTCGATTCATAACCGGCGGTGATGGCATACTTGCCGCTCGCGGTCGCATTCAGCCCGAACGCGATGGATGTATTCCCCAAGGCACGCGCCTGGTTGCCGATAGCGACGGACGAGTAATTGAGATCGCTGCCGCTCGTCCCTTTCAGGACCGGCGCGCCGGTCTTCGGATCGATGTGGTAGCTTTTGTTCAGGCCGGATCCTTTCCCGTTGTCAGCAAACGAAGCCTGGGCATTGATCCCGATGGCGATACTCTTCGAGCCCGCACGGGAGGCGCTGCCGATGGCGACGTTCTTGTCGCCGAGTGCCCAGGCGCGGTTGCCGATGGCGACGGCATCCCCGCCGACGATCGTGCCGAAGCTGTCCGTTTCCGGTCCGCTGACGGCTTCATTACCCAGCGAGATGCCGAATGTCGAGTGGGAGAACGCTTTCGTCCCGATGGCAATCGTATGCGATTCGACCGCGCCTTCGTTGTCCTTATTCGTAAAGGTCGGGTCGTTAAATTTCTTCGTCAGTTTCGGCGTAAATTCGGGGTTGATACCCATGTACTGCCGAGTCAGGTTGTCTTTCGTCAATCTGTCGCCGATGGCTTTTGCGATTTCCGGGTAGTAGGTAATCCGGCTGCTGATGGCATTGCCGTATGTTTCATCATTTCTGATTTCATAGGCAAGCGCCTCGCCAATCTTGGAGTTGTCTTTCTTGATTTCTTCAACGACCGCATTGACGATAGCGTCTTTTTCCTGCGTCGTCAGCGCCTGTGCGGTCGTGCCGCTCACCGCCAACGCGCACAGGCTCAAGATAATCCCCGCACGTAACTGTTGTTTTCCCATTCGATTCATTACCTCCCTGAATCACTTGTTGTTTTGATATAATCTTCCGCCCACATAAGGTTAATTATTTATGTAAAATAGTAATATATAAATCAACCTTGCTGCTTTACAAGTATATCATGATTTATCGATTTTATTTTGGTTTATGCGCCGCTTTTGTGATTAATTTTTATCAGAAACAAATGAGTACACGTTCCTGTGAAATGTTTCCTGTTTTCTCATTTAGCCGTCAAAATCCCGCCCCGCGGGCGTATGGAGTCGCGGACGGGTGATGATTTGTTTTAATCTTCGTCCCTATCTATAGGGGGTTTCTTTATTCAATCCGTTGTGTTGTTTGATAATTATCCCGCCGAAATCGAAGGCGGCGCAAGCGCGGCCGATGCGGCGGCATGACGGACATCGACCAATCCGCGACAGCGGTCAGACCGGTGCACGCGGCAAGGCGACGCGGCCCGCATCGATGCGGATGCCACCGCGGCGAAGAAGGTGACCGTCTACGCGGCGGCTCGGACGGTCATCCCGTCGCGCCGGTCGGCGTGACGACGGTAGACGGTGGCGACCACACGGGACACGGGTATGGCACGCATCGCGACCACTCCGCGCGGATGACGGACGCCGGCCCCTGCGCGACAGGAGCTATGCGGGCGTTTTATATCGTGTATACAGTATTCTTATTCGGTATACTCTATATCGTTTTCCGCCCCTTTTGCCTGCAAGCACGGTACCATCTGTTTTCCTCTCTCTGCCGTGCGCCTTTGTTTCACAAGGGTTGACGCCATTTCCGCCGAGGTCCCGGCGGCGCGGAAACCCGCCACGAGCGCGACGGATTCGCCGTGTGCCGATTGCAATCTCGGCAAGAAACGGGCGCTCATTTCATTTTGTGCATTTCTCAATTGCCTTTTGGGTATGATAGAATTGAGTAAAATTTATCGAAGGGGTGATACACATGGAGTTTACATCATGGCTGGCGGAGATTGATGCGGCGGTCAGCGCGATTAACGGAGTACTGTGGGGCTATCTGCTCATGTACGCGTTGGTCGGAGTCGGGGTGTTTTTTACGATTTACCTCGGCATGCCGCAGTTTCGGAGGTTTGGGCCGGCCGTGCGCCAGCTCTTCGGTAGGCTCTACAAGACGCACCCCACCGATCGCGACGGGCGGTCGATTTCGTCGGTGCAGGCGCTGGCGGTCGCGATTTCCGCACAAATCGGTACGGGCAATGTCGCGGGCGTCGCTACCGCCATCATGGCCGGCGGCCCGGGGGCGATATTTTGGATGTGGGTGTCGGCGGCGTTCGGCATGGGGACGATTTTTGCCGAGGCGGTACTGGCACAAAATTACCGCAAAGAAGCGGCAAACAAATTTATCGGCGGGCCGGCATTTTATATTTCCCGCGGGCTCAAGGACAAACTGGGCGAACGCGGCGCGCGGTGGCTCGCGGTCTGTTTTGCCGTCGCGCTCCTCGGTGCGGTCGGGTCAACGGGATCGCTCATCCAGTCAAATGCGATTGCCGCCTCGCTGGAAAATGCATTTTCACTGAGTCCGCTGCCCATCGGAATCGGTATCGCGCTGCTGGCGGGGCTGACGTTCATCGGGGGGATTCAGCGAATCGCGCGGGTCGCGCAGCTCATCGTACCGGTGATGGCCTGCGTATATATCTGCTGTGCGGTAGTCATCCTGTGCATGTACAGTGACCATATCGGCACGATGGTGTCGCAGATTTTGGTGGGGGCATTTCACCCCGAGGCCATCGGCGGCGGCGCGCTGGGCATCACGATGAAAGAAGCGATTCGGTTCGGTGTATCGCGCGGGCTGTTTTCCAACGAAGCGGGGATGGGCTCGACGCCGCACGCGCATGCGACGGCCATGGTCGCGCATCCGGTATTGCAGGGGTTCACGGCGTTTATCGGGGTCTTTATCGATACGATGCTGGTCTGCACGGCGACCGCACTGATTATCCTCGTCACGGGCGCCAACGAGCTCGGACTGGCGGGGCCGTTGGTGACACAGCAAGCGTTTTTCATGGCGTTCGGCCATGTCGGTCCGATGCTGATTGCGGTGTGTCTGACGTTTTTTGCCTTTACGACCATCATCGGCTGGTATTATTTCGGCGAGTCAAATGTACATTTTCTGACGGATTCAAAAGTCGCCGTCGGCGTGTATCAGGCGGTATTCTTGCTGCTCATCGTCGCGGGGACGCTGGGCGCGACGGATATGGTCTGGAATATGGGCGACTTTTTCAACGGAATGATGGTACTGCCGAACTTGGTCGCACTGATACTGCTGCGCCAAAAGGTCAAGCAGATTTTGCGCGACTACGACGAACGGCGCAAGGACGGCAGTGTGCCGGTGTACGACTATCCGACACATATCGATTGAGCCGCCACACCGCCACATAAAAAGAGGGCGTACGCCCTCTTTTTTAGTGTGACATCCTCCGCGCGCCGCCAAGAGCGCAAAAGGCCTCACGGGAAATCATCGCAATGACAAGCGGCGGAAAGCAACTACGGCAAACCCGCCATGATACGCACGAAGAGCCACCGCCCCGGGATGCCGGCAGGCAAAGTGATGCCACAAATGCAAACCGTCGCCGATTGTCCGACATGTAACCGTACATTTCAGAGATAGTTGCCCGTCATCCGTCCGATATATATCGAACGATACCTCCGCATCCTCACCCGCCCAATCCCCTTTGGCGGAACATTTTCCTGTATGTCCTTGCGGCATATCGAGCGGCCGGTATGTTCATTCCGTAAGTACAAATTTCCACTATGGATAAACTTTTCCTTGTATTCGCTTGCGGGCTATGGTAGAATGAGTGCAATTCATTTTATCAGGAGGGGTTAATTTTTATGGAATCATGGGTATCGCTGTTGGAGACGGTCGTCAACACGGTGAACGATGTCTTGTGGGGGTCAGTGCTGATGTATGCACTGGTCGGCGTGGGATTGTTTTTCACGTGTTATCTCGGGTTTCCGCAGTTCATCCGATTCGGGCCGGCGGTGCGGCAGGTGTTCGGCAAGCTCTACAAGGAGCATCCGACGGATCGCGACGGGCGGTCGATTTCGTCGTTTCAGGCGCTGGCAGTGGCGATTTCGGCGCAGGTCGGTACGGGCAATGTCGCCGGTGTCGCGACGGCGATTATGGCGGGCGGCCCGGGGGCGATTTTTTGGATGTGGCTGTCGGCGGCATTCGGGATGAGTACGATTTTTGCCGAGGCGGTGCTGGCACAGCACTACCGCAAGGAGGTCGCGGGACGGTTCATCGGCGGGCCGGCGTTTTATATTTCGCGCGGGCTGAAGGCGCGCCTCGGTGATGTCCCGTCGCGGGTGTTGGCGGCGTTTTTCTCGGTGGCGATTATCCTCGCGCTCGGCTTTATCGGGACGATGGTGCAGTCGAATTCGATTGCGTCGGCAGTGGCCAATGCCTTTGCCGTCGAGCCGCTTCCCGTCGGGATTGTCATCGCAGTGCTGGCGGGGCTGATATTCATCGGGGGCATTCATCGGATTGCGAACTTTGCACAGCTGGTGGTGCCAATCATGGCGGTGGTGTATATCTGCTGTGCGGTGGTGATTTTATTCATGTATCAGGATCATATCCTGCCGACGTTGCAGTATATCTGCGTCGGGGCGTTTCAGCCGGAAGCCATCGGCGGCGGCGCGCTGGGTGTGACGATGAAGGAGGCCATCCGCTTCGGGGTCGCACGGGGATTGTTTTCCAACGAGGCCGGGATGGGCTCGACGCCGCATGCGCATGCGACGGCGTTGGTCGCGCATCCGGTATTGCAAGGGTTTACCGCGTTTGTGGGGGTATTTGTCGATACGATGCTGGTGTGCACGTCGACGGCGCTCATTATTTTACTGACAGGAGCCGATCAGCTGGGCTTGTCGGGCGCGCTCGTGACGCAGGAAGCCTTTCACTTGGCGTTCGGCGAGTTCGGGCCGAAACTCATTGCGGTGTGTCTGACGTTTTTTGCCTTTACGACGATTGTCGGGTGGTATTATTTCGGGGAGTCGAATATCCGCTATCTGTCGTCGTCGCCGCATTTGTTGACGGCGTATCGGGTCATCGTGCTGGCGTTCATCGTCGCAGGGACGCTCGGCAAGGTGGATTTAGTATGGAACATGAGTGATATGTTTAACGGGATTATGGTCTTGCCGAACTTGATTGCGCTGATACTTCTGCGCGGCGAGGTCAAGCAGATTTTGCGCGATTATGACCGACGGCGCAAGCACGGCACGCCGCTGTACGACTATCCGCTCCAATAAGGGCACACAAAAACGCATCACCTTGCGGTGATGCGTTTTTTCGTTGGCTGCATTATTCGTCGGCGCGCGGCATGTCCATCAGCAGGACAAAACTCGACAGACTGCAGAGCAACAGACCGATGCCCATTTGCCAGGCGATGACGAGCAGCGACACGCGCGGCCAAATGAGCAGCGCCACGCCGAAGAGCGCGGTCACTATCCCGATGCCGAGGAAGAGTCCGCGATGCGGCAAGCCGCGAAAACGCCCCTGCGCAAAACGCACGACGGTAATGATGCCGCGCACGAGGACATAAGCGGCAAAAAACAGCACGAGCACGGCGGCAAATCCCGCGACGCGCCCCGCGCTCAGGACATAGCCGCCGAAGAGGATATCCAGCGCCGCACCGAAGAGAAACCAGCCGCTGCGCGCCTCGGACGGCAGTAAGAAGTAGCGCATCAAGTGGAGCAGGCCGCCAAAGAGCAACATCCACCCGATAAACGCGGCCAGCGAGAGCACCGCCATCTCCGGATGCAGGAAGCAATACACTCCCGCGATACCGATGAGGATACCGGCCAATCCCCAAATCCATTTACTAATCGTATGCATATCCGACCTCCGTATCTGCCCGCGCCTGCCGCGCCGAGCGTATGCGCACCACCCTGTCGCACGCCGATGTCCGCGTCACGACACCGAATCACACCGATATGTCCGGCGTGGAGCGGCACGTATCACACCGATATGCGTCGTACGCCGACACGCACGCGCCCCACGCGATGACGCATGTACGTACCGCCCGCGCACGCTGTCCTACGCACGTAACTGTCCACTGCAGGGCATGATATCACGCCGACCGCCCCGCCGCTCACCGAAAATGTCGCACCATACGCCACCCGTATCGGCGCGCACACAGACGACCACGCCGACCGCACACCTGTTTGCGCATGATGCGCGAAACCGATGCCATGGACGCGCATCCGTCGTCACGACCGTAAAGCTGACCGCGTACGACAAGCGACATCCGCAGTATAACGGCGTGCCTCCGTGCCTCACATGATGCCGACCGGGCACCGGCATCTGTACGCATAGAAATCCTCACGGCCATTCACCGATGCCCGCAATGCCTCCGCAAACGCCGTCGCCTGTACGTCATGCAACGGTATACACACCACCGGTGCGCAATGTATCATCACTACCGCACCTAGTCCGTGCTATGGCGCGCCACCGTGAGCAGACGCATATCGGACATACTCCGCAGCGCACCGCGAGATTTCCCCACACCGCCAAGCAGGCAATGAGGGGGCATGTTCATGCGAGCGTTTCCGGCGGCTGCGCGCCGTAGCGATTTGCTCCCTGCTGTGAAGGCGAGATGTACCACCAGAGCAACACCAGCGACCCGATAATCGGCACGAATCCCAAGAGCACCCACCAGCCGCTATGCCCCGTATCATGCAGACGGCGCACCGCGACGCCCAGCCCCGGCAAGAATACCGCCAAGCCGAGCAACATCGTCAGCGGGCCGTCCCCCTCCGGAAGCGAATCCGCAGACAGCCCCGACATCGACATCGAGAACAGCGCCATCTCCATGATTGCGACGGCGATACTGATTAAAAATACCGCCAAGGTAAACCACCAATATTCCGCGCGCGAAGCCCGCCCGCTGAATGTCGCATATTTTTCCGTCAAACAGCGCTTCACCGCACGCTGTATACCCATCGTCTCTTGTTCCTGCATATTGCCTCCTCTAAATAGATGCCGCTGTTCGAAAGCGCGGTGCAACGCGCAAGCTACAACCTATGACGTCGACAAGACACGGTCTTTTCGACACTATACCAACACCTGATGTAACATATACCGATAATCTGCCGCCTGCCGAGCGGTGCGCACAACTACTCCCGCGGAACGGGACCGTAGCGGTTGGCATGCGGCTCACCGACCTGCCCGATACGGCGCTCACGCTCCCGGCACTCGAGCGGGGAGAACGGCCGAACCCCCATGCCCGGGTGTCCCGTATCGTGCAACCGACGCTCACGCAACACCAGTATCATCACGCAAAGTACACCCCATATCCACGCCAGCCACACGGCGCTAATCACATCCCACCACAACGCCGCCACGCCCGTGAGCCCCCAAACACCGAAAATCCCGAGCAAACGATCACGATACCGCGCCGGCGAAGTCCGCCCCCGCGGGTCAACCAAATCCTCCACCGCTCGCCACCATCGCCGCATACACTCCCGCCTCCCCTGTACTGATTACCTTATCGTAACATAGACGCCGGTAATTGTAAACCCGACGTATCTGCCTGAGGAAGAATGCACAAGCGCCGGCATTGCGACCCTATTGCCCGCCGCACGGCGACTCCCGCGCTCTACAACAACGGGTCTCTGCCACGCAGAGACCCGTTGCTACCGACCGACCGCCGACGCGACCGCTCGTCAAATCTTAAATTTTGCTCCCAATAATACGCTCCGTCCCGGCATGTAATAAATGCGTTCCCGATTCGCTTTCTTCTTACCGAACATCCCTCCGCCGGGCCAAATCGCATTCGTCCGTTCCGCATACAAAGTATCGAGCAAATTGTCGATTTGCATGAAAAACGACGTGCTCTCATTCAGCTGATAGGTCGTACCCAAGTTGAGCACCCAATAATGCGACGACGGCATGACCTCATCTTCCGGAATGTGGAAATTGTTATCTCCGCAGCGTCCCAAGAATGCTCGCGCGTCGAGGTTGACCTGCCACCGATCCGAATGATATCCCACGTAGGTATTAATCGTATTGCGCGGCGTATAAAATGCCGCATTGGAGCTGAGACTGTTATCTTTCTCCGGGAAATTCAAATATGAATAGCTGATTCCCGCATCCCAATGTGCGCCGAACGACTTGGCAAGACCGATGTTGAATCCGCTCGTCTTCAAGCGGGAGGAGTTTCTGTATTTTCCCGACTCCGGCTTGCCGACATAATGCACCTTATTGCGCGACTGACGAATAAATCCGGACAGTTTCAACACGGTCCCGTTGTCAAATACGCGGTCGTATCCGATCTGATAGTTACGTCCCCGTTCCGGTACCAAGTCGGGATTGCCCCACGGACGAGAATACATCTGCATCAAGTCCGGCAGTACCAAGTATTCATTGTACGCGGCATACATCCGATGCTGATCGGAGAATTTGTACCCCAGAGAAAACGATTTCGACCAGTTCGGTTGAAATCCGGAATTTCTGGCATCCATCTTGTCATAGCGACCGCCGAACGTAACATTCCAACGCGGCGTGAGATTCCATGAGTCTTGCAGGTAAAATCCCCACGACTTCGCCGTATTCCGCGGCGGCGTCGACATGTGACTGATATGCTTCAAGTGCCCGTACTGCATGTCCGCCCCGATCATCAACGTATGTGCACCCCATTTTTTAATCAGCTGCTCGGAAACATTGCGGGCAATATGATTATCATAAAACCACGACGGATGATCACCGTACCGATCTTTCATCGACGTACGATGCAGATAATCCTGATTCAACACGTTCAGCCGGTTGGTCAACGTATCGGAAATACGGAAATCCCAAATCAGCGTCCATGTCCGCGTAGAAAAACGCCCGTCATACAAATGCTGATCATATACAAAATCGTAAGTATCAAACACTCGTTGATTTTTATCATAGCGCACCGTCAAATCATTCCGCGCTCCGATGGCATAATGGAACTTAAACCCGTAATTGTCGCTGGTGTCATACCCGCGCCAGGCAAATTCATTGGCCGCATGAATATCGCCTTGCCCGTAGTGACTGCGATAAATCAACGCCTCAAAATTTCTCCCGACAAAATTATAATCAAAACGGGCGCGCTTGCGGTCGAACGAACCGCCGCTGAATTCCGCCATCCCGCCCTGCTCTCTGCTTTGCTTTGTGATGATATTGACCACACCGCCGACCGCGCCCGATCCGTACTGCACACCGGCAGCCCCTTTCAGTACTTCCACCCGATCAATATCACTCATACTTTGCACCATCGTCAAAAAGCCCGTATACCCGGGCGAATGTGAGCCTTCCGATGTCCCCACCATATTCATCGGCACACCGTCCACCATTGTGACGACCACTCCCGACCCGTTCAACAAGATCTTATTCAACCGGTATCCGGGAATTGCATAGTTAAAAAACGTACTGCCCGGTACTCTGCGGAGCACCTTTTCAATACTGTCCATATGCGCGTTCTCGATTTCCTCGCCCGTCACTACGGTAATATCCGCATGAGTATCGATTTGCTTTTGGGCGTAGCGATTGGCCGTCACCACAACCGTATCCAGCATCAGTGCTGCAGACGTATCGCGAGCTGCCGGTGCCGCATATGCGGTATATACCGCCCCCGTCGCACCGATAATCGCCACCGATACCCCCAGCATTTTCCACAATCCCTTTTTCATTGTCATTCCTCCTCTAAACACAACAGCCACTTCCCTGTATGATCCGTCCTCGATTTCCGCTCTTCCTCCCCTCTACGAAAACGAATCTTCAAAACAATTGCTTTCTATTATTGCATACGCTTATCTTGTGTATATTTATATCTAATCTAAATATACATTTGAAAATCATTATACTCCAAAAACAATCCGGCCGCAACAGCCGTTCAACACAGATAAAATCGCCCCCATATATAGAATCGTAATATAAAAACACCTCCACATGTGTGGAGGTGTCCTGCTTGCCGCAATCAAGTCAATGTACTTGTGCGGCATCGAAAAGACACAGTCTTTTCGACATAAGCGACTGCATGCCGTTTGCGCATTGCTAGGCTACCCGCAATCAAGGCGGGATAAGCGACCGTATCTGCATATAAAATGCTCCCCGCATATTAATGCGGGGAGCTGCATAATCAGCGGCTACCTATGTTCCCGGGCCGTCTCCGGCCAAGTAGGTTCGGCGTTTACGAGCTTAACTACTGTGTTCGGTATGGGTACAGGTGGTGCCTCGTAGCTATCGCCACTGAATTACT
>Ga0129315_1000409_pt1 | contig 37149 bp, 32 predicted proteins | sample Cm827metagenome_FD_94432 | JGI IMG/M metagenome (GOLD analysis project Ga0129315, IMG submission 94432) | Eastern black-and-white colobus group fecal microbial communities from Wisconsin, USA - Cm827 metagenome | ecosystem: Host-associated > Mammals > Digestive system > Large intestine > Fecal... | reverse complement strand
GACATAACTTTATATCTAACAGTAGCTAATTGTGGTCTTGAATTAGGAGTTACTATTTGAGCCATTATATTTCCACCAAAAGCAGGTCTTATTTGTACTAAATCAGTATTTTCTTTTATATCTAATATAGTACAATCAGCAGTTAATCCCGTTCTAAATCTTGCTGCTACTCTTGGAGCTAGAGACCTTCCAATAGTAGTTGCACCCACTAAAATAACTGAAGGTTTAATATCACTTATATAATCTTCAAAGATTGCAGTGTATGGTTCTATATTGAAATTATTTAAACTTTCATCATCATAAACATATACCTTATCTACCCCATAATGAAGCAATTCCTTTGCCTTTTCTTTTATATTAGATCCAATAAAAATACAATAAACTTCTTGTTTAACTTTATCTGCAAGTTCTCTAGCCTTTCCTATAAGCTCAAAGGTAACTGGATGTATATTGCCATCTATATGATCAACATATATAGTGATTCCCTTCCATTTACTTTTGTCTATTAAAACCCTTTCTTCTTCTATATACTCAACGGCACCTTTAGGTCCTTTATTGACACATATCTTACACATTTTACAATTAGAATTTATATCTAATTTCCCATTCTTATTTTCTAATGCTCTAAATGGGCAGATGCTAATAAGTTCATCTATATTTACTACTTTTTCTTGATTAATTAATAACTTTGCCATATATACTCCCCCTATAAGAACTTAAATTCTTTTAATTTATTAAAAACATCTTTGGAAACCTTTTCTGAACTACCAGTAAAACTTTCATGTTTTAAGTTAACTTCAGGTGGAAATATTCTTTCAACTTGAGTTGGCGAACCATTTAATCCATACTTATTTTCATCTTTATCCTCTAAATCATTTAATGATAAGATTTTTATTTCTCTATTTTTTGTTTTCTTTTTTCTTATATAGGATGGTAGTCTAGGTTCATAAATATCCTTTTCAACAGTTATTAAACAAGGTAATTTTACTTCTAATATTCCATTTACTTCTTGCATATCCATTTCAATAATTATAGAATCCTCTTTAACCTCAAATATTCTTTTCACATTTGTTACATGAGGAATTCCCAAGTATTCAGCTATTTCTGGCCCTACTTGAGCAGTATCCCCATCTGTAGTTTGCTTACCACAAATAATTAAATCGTAGTCTCCAGCTTTTTTGATACCTTGAGATATTGTATATGAAGTTGCTAAAACATCTGCTCCTGCAAATTTTCTATCAGAAATTAATATTCCATTATCTACCCCCATAGAGAATGATTCTCTAATTACTTCCATTGCTTGCTGTGGTCCCATACTTATTGCATCAACTGTTCCTCCAACTATCTCTTTAATTCTAAGTGCAGCTTCTAAAGCATATAGATCATAAGGATTCATTTTGCTATCTATTCCATCCCTTTTTAAAACTCCAGTCTTTTCATCTACTTCTACTTTTGATGTTCCTGGAACTTGTTTTATACAGACCATAGTATTCATAGTATCCTTCCCCCCATTATATATAATTATATCTTGTAATTTTATTTCACTTTTCCACAGAATAATTGTAATACCATTTTATATAATTGTCTATATTTGTTATTTTAATAACTTATTAAAAGAACTTTCGCATATTTATATTTCTATGAAAATGATTTTTAATAAATACTTTAATTATATAAGTACTATAATTTAATAATAAAAAATGCACTATAACTATTAGCTTTTTACATCTAGTAGCTGTAGTGCACTTCATTTTTACATTTTTCTAAACCTTAAATTTTTTAATTAATTCCTTTAATCTCATAGAATTATCCTTTAATCCCTGGGCTTCATTAGCAATTTCTTGCAATGCTGATGCTTGTTCTTCTGATGCAGCACTTACTTCTTCTGTAATTGCAGCAGTTTCTTCACCAACAGTAGCAACTTCAGATATTTTTACAACTACATCCTCCTTGCATAAAGATATTTTCTCTAAAGAGTTAGTTACTTCTTTAACATTCATTTCTAATTCATTTATTACATTATCTATAACTTCAAATTTATCTCTAGTTTCAATAAGGCTAACTCCAGTTTCTTTACTTAATTCACTTGATTTTAATATATCTATATAAAGTTCATTAATACTACCTTTTATTTCTACAATAACATTATTTATTTCTGTAGCTGATTTAGCTGATTCTTCTGCTAATTTTCTTACTTCTTCTGCTACTACTGCAAAACCTTTACCAGCCTCACCAACTCTAGCTGCTTCTATCCCTGCATTTAATGATAAAAGATTAGTTTGTTCAGTAATAGATTTAATAGCTTCTACAATTATTCCTATTTGATGTGATTTATGTGATAGTATATTTACCTTATTAACTATATTGTCATTAGCTTCTTTATTTTCAGAGTACTTTTCACTTAATATCTCCATTGATATTCTACCTTCTCTTGAAGATAGCTTTACATCAGATGAAGTTTTTAGCATCTTATTTGAGCTTATTATTGATTTATTTATTTCCTGCTCTAACTCTCCAATTTTTTTAACACCATCATCTAATTGTATTGCTTGATTAGTTGCTCCTTCTGCTATCTCTTGAACTGATGTGGCTATTTCTTCTCCTACATTACTTGACTCTTTTGTTATTTCAAATAATGTGCTACTTCCATCATTAACTCTATTTGCTTCATCTTGAATACCTGAAATTAGTATTCCCATTTCATGCGAAAGATCATTTACAGCATTAATCATAACTGCTACTTCTTCATTATATTCATTTTTCACTTCCGATACTTCTGTAAAATCTCCACCTTTAATCTTATTTAATAATACAACTACACCTTTTATTGGTTTAGCTAACTTATTAATAAAATTCCTTGAAGAAATAATTACTATTGCTAATGTTACTATAAAAACAATTAAAGGAATTATTAATTCTGAAAAATATTCCTTGATAGTCTCACTTAAAGGTATAAATACACAAATTATATATCCTGTTTGTATATTTATAGATTTAGAAACTAAATAGAACTCACTATCTATTTTTATGTATTCACTATTATTATCTTCAATTTTAATAACCTCTTTAATCCATGGAATATCAACTTCATTTTTACCTATTAAATCTGATTTTTCATTAGCTATAATAGTCCCATCATTATTAAAAATTACAGAATAAGCATTATTATAATCTTCTATTTTTTTTATCAGAATAGATAAGTATTCTAAATTTTTATCTATTCCAATTACCCCCTGTAATTCACCAGTATCATTAAATACAGCTTTAGAGTATGTAACCATAGTTCTTTTAGTTGTGTAATCCTCATAAGGATCTGAGACCACTACTTTATCCGGATTGTTTATAGAATTTTTATACCAATCTCTTTCTCTTGCATCATAATTCCCACCCATATCTTCATATGGAGCCATGATAAATTTACCATCTTCGCTTCCCATATACACATTTGAAATACCCATTTTAGTATTAATATAACTTTCAAATAACTTTTCAAGCCATTCTGCTTCATTATTCTTATTATCTTTTATCCCTTTAGCATTGGCATCCTTAGATAAAAAATTAACATCTCCTATGCTATTGTTGTCATTAGTTTCTAATGCTTCATTAATAGAATTAATATTTTTGTTAATAATAGAATTTCTTAAATTTATGATATTTTTATTTAATGAATAAAAATTGGCAACAGCAATTACTATTAACGGTATTGTTGATGTTAAAACCAAGAATCTGGAAACAAAAACTTTCAATGTTTTTCTCTTATTTTTTATTTTCTTTTTCATTTTTCCCCCTTATATTTGAACATGTTTTATAATTACTATATTATTTTCGAATAATTCCCACTACTATTTAGAAAAATAGTAATAAAAAATAAGAGTCCTTTCAGCATTGATTTCATAAGTCAATCTGAAATAACTCTTATTAATTTTTAATATTATTTAAATGTTCTTTTTAAGAATTCTCTAGTACGTTCCTTTTTAGGATTATTAAATATTTCTTCTGGAGTTCCTTCTTCTTCTATGATTCCATTATTCATAAATACTACTCTATCTGATACTTCATTAGCAAAACCCATTTCATGAGTTACTACTAGCATAGTAAGTCCACTTTCTGCTAATTCCTTCATTACCTTTAAAACTTCTCCAACCATTTCTGGATCAAGAGCAGATGTTGGTTCATCAAATAAAATAACATCTGGTTCCATAGATAAAGCTCTTGCAATAGCAACTCTTTGCTTTTGTCCTCCAGATAATTGTTTTGGCTTAGCATTTATATAATTACCCATACCTACTATATCTAAGTATTTCATTGCTACTTTCTCTGCTTCTTCTTTAGACCTTCCTAAAACTTTTACTTGTCCAACAACACAATTACTTAAAACATTGTGATTATTAAATAAATTAAATTGTTGGAAAACCATTCCTAATTTAGTTCTATATTTATATATATCATGATTATCATCTAATATATTTTCATTTTTATATATTATTTCTCCACCTGTTGGCTTTTCTAAAAGATTTATACATCTTAATAATGTAGATTTCCCAGAACCTGATGAACCTATTATACAAATAACTTCTCCTTTATTTACTGAAAAATCAATATCCTTTAAAACTTCATGGCCTCCAAAGGATTTACTTAAATGCTTAACTTCTATAATCTTTTCCATATTAATTCCTCCTTAAGCCATTATATTATTCTTCTTAGCTTTATCTTCTATTTTAGAAACCTGCATTTGATTTCCTAATATTATATAGTTTTCTGGTCCATCAATTTTCTTTTCTAAATATCTTAGTATTCTTGTAACTGTAAATGTCATTATGAAATATAATATACATGCTACAAAGAAGGATTCAAAATATCTAAAGTTATTTCCAGCTATAGACTTAGTTTGGAAGAATAACTCTGAAACCGAAATAACATTTAATACTGAAGTATCCTTTATGTTAATTACAAATTCATTACCTGTTGCTGGTAATATATTTCTAATTACCTGTGGTAATACTATGTTAGTCATAGTTTGAAAATGATTCATTCCAATAGCTTGAGCTGCTTCAAATTGACCTTTATCTATAGAAACAATACCTCCTCTAACTATTTCAGACATATATGCTCCAGTATTAATTGAAACTATAAATAACCCTGCTGCAATTTTATTAATATCTATTCCAAAGGCTGCTGCTGAACCATAGTAAATTACCATAGCTTGAACAATCATTGGAGTTCCTCTAAAGAATTCTATATAAATTGATAAAATTATATTAATTATCTTTAATAATACCTTTTTTATACCTCTTTCAGGTATTGGTATTGTTCTTATTACTCCTACAATAAGTCCAATTAATGAACCAATTAAAGTACCTACTATAGAAATAAGTAATGTCATTCCTGCCCCACGTATAAACATAGGCCAGTTATTTGTAATTATTTTTATTAACCATTCTAGAGTCATCTTCTAATCTCCTTATATGTGAAATAGGGGCAACTGATTATAATAAATCAGTTTGACCCCCTTTATTGTTATTGAGCTGCTGGTTGATTTTTAATTGCGTCATCCATTATCTTCAATCTATCTTCCTCAGAAATTCCTTTTAAGGTTTCATTTATCTTATCTTTTAAATCACTATTCTTTTGAAGTCCAACTGCTATTGCTGTATCCTCTTCTGAAGTCACAAATCCTTCTTTAAATTCAACCATTTTAAAGTTTTCATTTGCCATTTGTGCACTTAATGCTTCAGGTCTTTCTGTTACATATCCATCTATTACTCCAGATTCAAGTGCAACTCTCATTGCAGGGAAGTTGTCCATTGCTGTAACTTTATTAACACTTGGAATTTGATCTATAACTGTATAGTGGAAAGTATTTAATTGAGCTGTTATTTTAGCTCCTGAAAAATCCTTTAATGTTTCTGCATTTTCATAAGAACTGCCTTTTTTAACTAACATTACTAAATCTGATTTATAATAAACATCTGTAAAGTCTATTGTTTCTTTACGTTCTGCTGTTGGTGACATACCTGCTATTATTGCATCTATCTTTCCAGATGTTAATGCTGGAACAAGTCCATCCCACTCAGTTTTAACTATTACTAATTTTTTACCTAAGCTATCTGCTATTTTCTTAGCTATTTCTACATCATATCCTCCTGCATATTCAGAACTTCCATCTATTTTTACAGCTCCATTTGAATCATCCATTTGAGTCCAGTTAAATGGAGCATATCCTGCTTCCATTCCAACTCTAAATACATCTTCTCCAGAATTATTTGCATTACTTGATCCGCAACCTGTTAATGTTAGTGCTGCTGTTGCTACAGCTAAAATTAATAATGATAATTTTTTCTTCATATTTATCCTCTCCTTTATGATAATAAAAAAACCAACCTCTCGGTTGGTGCTATCTTAAATATTTCGGATAAGATACTCTAAAAAATAATTGAGCCATAAAGCTCAAGATCAATTCATAGACACTTAACCCTCATCTTCCCATTTGAGATAGCACAACTTAATAAACCGGGAAAGCTTATTAAGACAGTCCTGCAACTATTAATTACAGACCCAGCAAGTAATATCGAGATATATTACAAACTTCGGCAAAATTTCCTTCTCAATAGCTTCATAGCACTCTCAAGCTCCGCTAAAGACTGTTAAATTCTGCGCCTCTACCCCACTGCTAAGTGAGGTATTTATTTAATTTTATATACAGTTTACTACTATTTTCCACCTATGTCAATAGATATATTTTCACATTTTTTATACAATACTTAATATTGTGAATTTAATATAAATGACAGCTTACAAAGTGATTCTTTTCTATCTCTCTCATTTCAGGTTCCACAGTCTTACATATGTCTGTTGCATAAGGGCATCTAGTATGAAATCTACATCCTGATGGAATATTTATAGGGCTAGGCACATCTCCCTTTATTAATGTTATTTCTGAATTATTTGCTTTCTTAGGATCTGCTATTGGTATAGCTGATAAAAGCCCTTTTGTATATGGGTGAAGTGGCTTTTTATATAATTCATTACTATCTGATATTTCTACCATTTTTCCAAGATACATTACTCCTATTCTATCAGAAATATGCTTTACCATAGATAAATCATGAGCAACAAAAAGATATGTTAGTTTTAATTTTTTCTGCAAATCTTCTAACATATTCACCACTTGAGCTTGAATAGATACATCCAATGCAGAAATAGGCTCGTCACAAAGAATAAAATCTGGTTCAGTAGATATGGCTCTTGCAATTCCTATTCTCTGCCTTTGTCCTCCACTAAATTCATAAGGAAACTTATCCATATCTGCCTCTGATAATCCAACCATGTCTAGTAATTCTTTTATTTTTTTATTTCTTTCATCCTTATTTAATTTAGTATGCAATGCTAAAGGTTCATTTACTAATTCTCCAACTGTCATATTCGGATTTAAAGATGAATATGGATCTTGAAATATAGTTTGAATTTTACTATAAAAGTTTTTCATTTCTTTTTTAGAAAGCTTAGCTATATTTGTTCCTTCAAAAATTATATCTCCTTCTGTTGTATCATAAAGCCTTGTAATAGATCTTCCAAGAGTTGATTTACCACAGCCTGATTCACCTACAAGTCCGAAGGTTTCTCCTTTTTTAATATTAAAAGAAACTCCATCTACTGCTTTAACGTATTTTTTTTCCCCACTTAAAAACTCATTTTTTACTGGAAAATACTTTTTTAAATTCTTTACTTCTATTAATATATCATTAGACATTCTAACACCTCCCAATCTTAGATTTATTTTTCTAAAAAGCACATTGATCTATGTGTTTCACTAAAGTTTTTATAATTAGGCATTTCTTGAAAACATCTGTCAAAGGCAAATTCGCATCTATTTGCAAATGGACAACCCTTTGGTGGATTTAATAGAGATGGTGCAGAACCTTTGATAGGCTTAAGCCTTGCTTTTTCATCATCTTCTATTTTAGGTATTGAATTAAGTAAAGCCTTAGTATATGGATGTTTAGCTTCATAGAAAATTTCCTCCACAAGACCCTCTTCCATTATTAATCCACCATACATTACAATTACTCTATTACAAAGGCTTGCTACTACTCCAAGATCATGAGTTATTAATATAACTGACATATCATTAATTTCTTTTAAGTTCTTTAATAACTGTAAAATCTGAGCTTGTATAGTTACATCAAGGGCTGTAGTAGGCTCGTCTGCAATTAAAAGCTTAGGATTACATGCTAATGCCATGGCTATTAAAACTCTCTGACGCATCCCTCCACTAAATTCATGAGGATATTGATCTATTCTCTTTTCTGGCATAGGTATTCCTACTTGCTTTAAAATGTCTAATGCTATTATCTTTGCTGCTTTCTTATTTATGCCTTTATGTCTCACTAATACTTCTATTAAATGATCTCCTACTTTTTTTAATGGATTTAAAGCAGTCATAGGATCTTGAAAAATCATAGCTATTTCTTTTCCCTTAATACTTTGCAATTCTTTTTTGCTCATGCTTGAAATATCTATATTATTAAAATAAACTTTTCCCTCTTCTATTTTCGCATTTTCAGGTAATATATTCATTACAGATTTCATAAGAACACTTTTACCACTTCCTGATTCTCCAACTATCCCTAATATATCACCTTTATTAACATTAAAGCTTACACCTCTTACAGCTTCAATTTTCTTATCTTTAATATTAAAATTGGTTTTTAAATTCTCTACACTAAGAAGACTATTATCTCTATCCATTAGTTCTCACCTCCTGAAATTTTAGGTTCTACAAGGACTCTTAATACATTTCCTAATTTATTGAATGAATATATAGTTAAAATTATTAATATCCCTGGTATTAATGCCATATATAAGGCACTTTGAAGATTAGTTTGTGCATTTTGAAGAAGGTTTCCCCAAGATGACATTGGCGGCTGAATTCCAAGGCCTAAAAAGCTTAGGGAAGATTCAGTCATTATTGCACCTGCAATACTAGATGTTGAAGCAATAATTATTGTTGGAAAAACGCTAGGTATAATATGTCTAAATATTATTTTCCCTGAAGCTTCTCCAATAGATTTTGCATAAAGCACATATTCTCTTTCTTTAATTGAGAGAGTTTCTGCACGTACTAATCTTGAAGTTTCCATCCATGAAAATAAACCTATAACTATTATAATTGCTTGTAATCCTGGTTTTAAAAATATACTTATTACTGTTACTAATATCATCCATGGAATAGATGATATTATATCAACAATTCTCATTAAAATATTATCTATCTTTCCTCCATAATATCCACTTATGGTTCCTACAGCTACTCCAATACTAGTAGATATAATCATAGCTAAAATTCCTACTGTTAATGAAACTCTTCCTCCATATACAGTTCTAACAAAGTAATCTCTTCCTAATTCATCAGTTCCAAATATATGAGTTAAACTAGGTGATTGAAGAATATTAGATGTATTAGTTAAGTCAGGATCTATTGGAATTATAAAGGCAAATATTGATATAAATACTATAAATATTAAAAATAACATAGCAAATAAAGCACTCTTATTATGCTTAATTTCATCTTCAAAGTTTTTTAATCTTCTATTTTTTAATTTTCTATTTTCCATTACGCTACCTCATTTCCTTTATTCTAGGATCTATTAATGAATAAAGTATATCTGACAATAAGTTTCCTAGTATAACTAAAGTTGATGATAGCAATAGAATTGCCATAATAATTGGATAATCTAAAGATCTTACAGCATTTACGAAATAAGGTCCAACTCCTGGCCATCCAAAAACGGTTTCTGTTATCATGGCTCCTGTAATAAGCATAGGGAGAGCCATTCCTAGTTTTGTAATTATAGGTAAAAGCACATTTTTACAAACGTGTTTAAATAATATTTCTGATTTACTTGCTCCAAAAGCTTCTTGAACCATAACATAGTCTTCAGAAACTTGTCCTATTGTAGAAGATCTTACATATCTTATTAAATCAGGTAAAAAGGCTACTACTAAAACTATACAAGGCATTACAAAGTGTAATAAGAAATCTCCTATTGATCCTTCTCTTCCAATAGTGTTCATTCCTAATATAGGTAATATTGAAAACTTATATCCAAAGATAAATATCATAATCATTGCAAACCAAAAGCTAGGAATAGCTATTCCAATAGAACAAAATCCATCTATAATTTTATCTACCAATTTATTTTTATTAGATCCTGCTAATAAGCCTAAAACTATTGAAATTATAAATGCGATTAAATAAGACGGGAATACTAATATAGCAGTTGCTGGAATTCTTGCTATTAAATCATTAGATATGCTTTCATGAGTAATTATTGAATATCCAAATTGTCCACTAAAAATTCCTTTAAGCCATAATAAATATTGCATATATACAGGTTTATCAAAACCATATTTTGCTTTTATAAGCTCTACAGTTTCCTGGGACATTTTTGGAGTAATCATTGTATCAATGGCATTGTATGGTGCTAATTGAATTAATGTAAAACAAATTATTGAAATTAGTAGTATTAAAGGAATAGCTTGAAGTATTCTCTTTAAAATGTATTTAGCCATCATTATCACTTCCCCGACAAAAATTATATGGTGCTGCAATATGCAGCACCTTCATTAAAATTAAAATTCTACTTAAAGCTTAATTTTGACATATCTTCAAAAGTATAAACTGGTACTAATTTAGCTTCATCAACTCCTGTTACATTAGAACTCATAACTACTATTCTCTTGTTTTCTAACATTGGATAGAAGTATGCGTTATCTTGTAATTTTTGTTGAACTTTATTATATATTTCAACTCTTTTTGCTTCATCAGTTTCAACTCTACCAGCATTAAATAAGTCATCAATTTCCTTGTCTTTATAGTGACTATAATTGTATTTACTTTCTGAAGTAAATAATGAGTTAAATGTATCCGGATCTATTCCCATGATGTATCCACCAATAAACATATCATAATCTGAATCTTCATTAAGCATTTGTTGACTTAAAGCTGTTCCTTCTTGTCCTGCTAATTCTACATTAACACCTATTGCTTTAAGATTTTGTTGAATTATTGTAGCTTCTTTTTGAGATGGAACATCATTTGAAGTATATCCAAGCTTAACTGTTAAATTGGTAACCCCTGATTCTTCTAATAACTTTTTAGCTTTTTCTTGATCAAAATTATATTGTTCAACATCATTTGTATGGAATGGGTTCCCGTTTGGTAAGAATGTATAAGCTTCCTCTGCATATTCCTTTGAACCAAAAGCAGCATTTATTAAATCCGTTCTATTCATTCCATAAAAAATAGCTTGTCTAACTTTTTTATCTTGTAATTTCTTTGAATTTGAATTAATAACTACATAAGCAACTCTACCTTCATCATACTTATATGGAGTTAAATTATCTCCTTTTGTTAAATCAGTTAAATCACTAGATTGAACAGATAAAGCATTTATTTCGCCCTTTTGTAAAGCAAGTTTAGCTGTATTAGCATCTGGTATTATTCTAAATATTACATTTTGTATATTGGCTTCACCAAGGAAGTAATGTTCATTTTTTTCAAACTTAACATATTGTCCTGCTTTATATTCTGCTAATTTATATGGACCAGTTCCTACTGGTGTAGCATTCTTTTCACTATTTTCGAAATTAGTTTCTCCTTCATAAATATGCTTTGGCATAATGAATATATTAGCTAATAGTTCCATAGCTGGAGCACTAACTTCTGGAAGTATAAAGTTAACTGTATAGTCATCTACTTTTTCAATCTTTACTGGTTTTCCATTAAAAATTAATTGGCTATATGCCCATCCTGCATTTTCTTCTTTTAACATTTGTTCATAAGTGAACACAACATCATCAGCTGTAAATGCTTCTCCATCACTCCATTTAACATCTTTTCTAAGCTTAGCTGTATAAGTTAAATTATCTTCTGATGGAGTCATGCTTTCTGCAAGAAAATAATTAATTCCATCTGCATTATACATATATAAAGGTGAATATAATGCTTTTATAGTCATTAATCCATAACGATCACTAGTTGTTATAACATTTACTGAGTTTCCTGGATCCCCAGCAATACCATATATAAATGAATCAGATTGTGAGGAAGTTCCTCCTGTATTGCTATTATTATCTACTTTATTACCACAAGCTGCTAATAACATTGCTGTAGCTATTGTTACTGTTAATAATTTTGATATTTTCTTAAATTTCATATTTACCCTCCATAAAATAATTATTTTTAGCAAAAGATATTTATAGTATAGTCTTTTTATAAATTCCACTATAATAAAAAATCGTCTCTTATTAAGATCCGAAGTTAAATAAACCCTATTCCTCTTTAATTGTTATAAAATAATATAAATCCTTAATCTATTTAATATAATAAGAAACTCCTTCTATTTTATTATTACACTCTAATTAAGGTGCAATTAATACTTGAGAAACAAAGAACTTTTTCTTTCAAAGCCTTACTAATTCTATCTTTATTAACATTACATACAATCCCTATCGGATTACTTTTTAGCATTATATCCATATTATATGAACATTATTATTTTTTGTCAATGAAATTTAAATAAAAATAGGCTTATCTATTTTTATTTAAATTTATTAACATGTATTCGTATTTTTTATTTATTTCTTATTTCATCAAACCATCTTAATACATTTTGTATTTCTCTATCCCAACAATACCAATTATGCTCTCCTTCTGAGTAATTGAATTCAGAATCTACTCCTAAAGACTTCATTTTTTCTTCCATTTCTTGATTATTCTTATATAGAAAGTCCTCTGTACCACACCAAGAATATATTTTGGGTAAATTATTAATTTCATTATCTTTTGATAAGGAATCTAAAAGATATATTAAGTCATTTTTTGACCCTTTAATATTTTCTAATGGTCCAAATACTCCTTCCCAAAAAGACTTTCTTTTATTCTTAAAGCCTTCTGTCATTGATTCACTAGCTATATTTAAAGGACCTGATAATGATGCTGCTGCCTTAAACTTTTCAGGATGAGTTAATGCTAATTTAAGAGCACCATGCCCCCCCATAGAAACACCAGCAACAAAAGTATCTTCTTTTCTATCTGAAAAGTTGTTGAAATATTCTTTGCAAAACTTAGGTAGTTCTTCTGATATGTAAGTCCAATATTTAGCTCCATATGTAGTATCTGTATAGCAACCTAATTGAGTTGTAGGTATTACTACAGCAAATCCGTATTGTGATGCATATCTTTCTATAGATGTTCTACGCATCCAAACACTTTCATCATTTCCCATACCATGTAATAAATATAATACTGGTTGTCCTTTCTTATTAATACTTTCCTTAGCATCTATTTCATTTGACTTTTGTTGAGGCAAAAGTACATTTAACTTAGTATTAATTCCTAAGGTATTTGAGAAATAGTTTACTTCAAATAAAACCATGCCTATCCTCCTAAAAACTATTTTATTATGTTATTATATACCTAAAAAATTCGACTGTATATAATTCATATTAAATAATAATCATTTTCCATATATTCATTAATAATTTTTTTATATCAAATGGTTTTTTATTTACAAAGGTTTTAAAATATTAATTTTAGCAGATACTATTTAATGATATATATAGTAAGGAGGATAAATCATGGCAGAAATAACAGGAGTAGTTAAATGGTTCAATTGTGAAAAGGGGTATGGTTTCATATCATGCAATGAAGGGAATGATGTATTTGTACATCACTCACAAATTAAAGAAAAAGGTTCTGAAAAATCTTTACATGAAGGCGAAAATGTAACCTTCAACATTACAGAAAATGAAAAAGGACCTATGGCTGTGAACGTACAAAAATTATAATCTAAAAAAGCACCTCTTATGAGATGCTTTTTTTAATATATAATAGTACCTAATATATTCACTTCTATTAACTTAACCTTAATCATATTAAGTTAATCATTCATTACTAATCATCCATTTCTAAGCCTCATAATATTTTCCTCCCTTTATAAACTTATTCATACTTTCCATTTTGATTTAAGTAAAATTATAGGTAGTAGCAAGTATAAATACTTACTGCTACCTATATTTCTAAAACTATCTTTTATAATTAGCTTTTTTTCTTGTTGATAGGATAGCAACGCCACCAAGTGCACAAACAGAAACTATTAATAAAGGTAATGTCAAGCCGCTAGATTTCTCTTCCTTAACAGCAGTTGTTTTATTATAAAGTTCAGAAGTAGTATCGTAGTAAATAATGTCATCTGAAATAGCTTCTTGCCCTTCAAATACATATTGGTCAATCTCCCTTTGTTTATTTAATATATTTTCATCAATTGCTGTAGCAGAAAATGATGGACTTGATAAATCAACATCTGGAGAAACTTCATCTGTTTCAAGTAGTGCTGCTTCTTTACCATCAACAACATTAACCATATCTCTTCCAAGAATACTATATAGATATTCAGCATTTTCTTCATTATAAGGTTCTATTCTAACCTCTACAAATTTATTAACCATCCCCGTACTTACTACAGTAAATCCTTTTTCCTCAATTTCTTTACTATTCTTATTAAATACAATATAATCAATTTCTTCTTGCTTTTTAGCTAAATTCTCGTCAACAACAGCAATTTCTATGGTTTGATAAGCATTTTTATTATCTCGATTTGTTTCTGCAAACACTACATTGGATGATAATACAGTTATACCTATTCCAAAAATAAGAGCCCTTAAAATATTAATTCTTTTCATGAAAATCATACCTCCAATTTATTTTTTATTTCATAGATCTTGCAATCTTAATAGCATCTTCTTGTGTTATTAATCCACTAATTAAATAGTGAACCTCATCTTTAAACCAATGTAGCTCAATATTCATACTGTCTTCATTTTCTCCCTCTGTTGATATATTCTTATTTAGAAACCCTATAGTTCCATTAATATCAAATTCTTCATAATTACCAAATTTATTTTCTACTTGTCCTTTTTCTTGAATAATCATAAAAGATTTATCTTCTGAAAAGTAATTAAGAATAATTTTATATGCCTTTCCTTCCTCAAAACCATATGCATTAATTTTTTCAAGCTCATAGTCTTCTGGAATATAAGTAGGTATAATAAAAGTACTTTCAAAATCTCCTTTTGCATTATCAAGTGTATCTATAACCCAGCTTTTCTCTTCCTCAGCATTTAATATATTGTTACCAGAATTCTCTGGAATTGACTCAGTATCATCAACACTCATCATAAGATTATTTTCAGGAGTTATATCTAGATTCTCTTGATTCTTTAATGGCAGGATATGAGATAAATTTGCTATTCCAATAATTAAGAGAAAACATGCAGCTACTATCAGTACTTTGTTGATTGGCCTATAATTTTTCTTTAGACATTTTTGCAAGGTCTTTTTCTTAAGATCTTCATCAACTTTTACATCTTTCATGATATCATCCGCTATATTTTTAAAGTCCCTGATTTTATTCACTCCAATCAATCCTCCCTCCTAACTTGGTTTTAAGTATTTCTCTTGCTCTGTGTAGTCTACTTCTTACAGTTCCTTCAGCCACATTCAAAATTTTACTTATTTCCGCTGTATTGCAATTATGATAGTAGTAAAGTATTATAACCTCTTTAAATCGATGTGATAGGGACATTACCTCTTCAAATAAAATTTTATTTTCTTCTATTTTAATAATTCTGTTTTCAATTCCTATATTTACATTCTTATCTTTCAACTTATCAGTAAGCAGCACTCTCTTGAGCCATGAACTACGTAACATATCTTTGCATACATTAATGGTTATTCTAATTATCCATGTTTTTTCACTGCTTTCCCCTTTAAAACTTTCAAGTTTATTAAAAACCCTAATAAACACTTCTTGGAAAGCATCCTCAGCATTCTGTAAGTTTTTCAGATACATATAAGATGTCCTTAACACATCGTTACCATAAGTATCAATTAATCTTTGAATTTCTTTTTCTATATTCTGTCCTTTAACCGATTTATTCTCCTTTGGTACCGAAAGGGAATCCATAAGTTACCTCCTTTCTTGTTGTGCTTACACTTATTAGACGTATCCAATTAATTTTCCGCTCCCTATTTTAAATAATTATTTTATTCCTTTATATATCTATTTAAGAAATATTAGTAAATACATAATTATATGTTAAGTATGAAAACTTCAAATATTTTCAATCCTCTATTTTATATTTTCTTTATCGTACTTTATCCATAAAAAAGTAGTGCAACAGAATAAATACTACTCTATTGCACTTTCACTATTATCTAGCTATGATTTTTACTTATCTAATCTTTCCTCTTGAATCAGAGAGTTATAAATTCTTTCAATTTCTTGTCTATCTGCTAATTGAATAATTAAATACATCTATTAGTACTTAATCAAACACTTGACGTAATTCAATCTGACCTTCTCCATATCCTTGAGGATCAGGCATATTCATAGCCCATTCCACAGCTTCAGAATTCTTTGATGCTTTCACAATCAACATAAATAACAAAACTATTCCTCCTTATACATTTAATTAATTCTTGTAATAAAGTTTATTTAATTTCAACATTTAATCTTATTATAATTTTATATAATCCTTCATATACTTACAATAATAATTCAATAATATTATCAATTTTCTAATATTCTCTACTCCAGTAACCTCTAGTAACACTACCCAAATGAATGAAAATTTAAATATATTAATGAAAACTAGTAATTGTTATGTTTCAACTAAGCTATATATATCAAAAGGGACTGTACACTAATTTTTAGTTGGTCAGCCCCCTCTTTTATCTATATTTTTATAATTTATTTCCACAGCTTATCTGCAACTTTTCCCCAATTCTCTGAGTATTCTATACACTTTCCACATAGGTGCTCTACTGATTCTGGGGATATAAGATCTGTTGATTTAGCTCCTGTCTTCTTAACAATTTCTTGTAAACACTCTGGATTCTCTAGCATAGGACAAGGTCTTAAATGATTTTCATTAAAAGGTTGTCCTTCTCTATAAGCCATAAAAATAGGTTGCTTTAAGCATTCTAAAAGACTCTTATCATGTATATTAGCATTAGAATAATGAATAAATACACATGGTTCCACATCTCCATTAGGATTTATATGGCAATAACATCTTCCCCCTGCTATACATCCACCTACAAATTCTCCATCATTTTGGAAATCCATTGCAAATATAGGTTTTCCACCTTCCATTGAACGAATTTCTCTTACTCTCTTATACATATATTTTCTTTGTTCACTTGTTGGCAATAAGTCTATATCAGCCTCATTTCCAACAGGCATATAGTGGAAATACCAAGTGAATCTACATCCTTTTTCAATAATTAAATCTAAAAATTCATCAGATGTTACTACATCTACATTTTTTCTGGTATAGCATATAGAAGTACCAAAGATTAATCCATATTCTTTTAATAAATCCATAGTATCCATTACTTTATTGAAAATTCCATTTCCTCTCCTACCATCATTAACTTCCTCAAATCCTTCAAGGCTAATAGATAATGATAAGTTTCCAACTCTGACCATCTCTTCACAAAGTTCTCTATCTACTAAAGTACCATTAGTGAAAGCATGAAAAGCACAATCATTATGTTTTTCACATAACTTAATTAAATCTTTTTTTCTAACTAATGGCTCACCTCCAGTAAGCATGTAAAAATAAATTCCAAGCTCTTTTCCTTGAGTTATAATACTATCTAAATCCTCAAAGCTTAAGTTTAGCTTATGTCCATATTCTGCTGCCCAACATCCTGTGCACTTTAAGTTACAAGCGCTAGTTGGATCCATAAGTATAATCCACGGTATATTACAGTTATACTTTTTTTGCAATTCTAGTGTTTTTTTGTATCCACTAAAACCTGCTTCAAATCCTAAATTTAAAGCTGTCATTTTTATAACATGCGGATTTAATTCATTTAGTGCTCTGTCTAAATATTTCATCCACTTTCCATTAGGATCTTTTATAAGATTTCTAGCTCCATCAAAAGCTTCCTTACTAAAAGTCCCATCTAGAAATTGTTCTGATATATCTACTAATTTCAATAAATTTTTTTCTTTATCTTTATTTACATATTTCAATATACCATCTATAGTTACACCTAATGCCTTCCTTGCTGCCGTATGAGTTAATCCCATATATTTCCCTCCTTACTTAAGCAAAAAATTAAATTTCACCTATATTATAACATATTTATCACTAAATTTTACTCAATATCCATACTTTACATATTTTTAACATTATTTATATTGATACTTATTTATTACAAATTTATAATATTTTATATTTTTTTTAATAATAAATAATTACATGAAAAGTATTTATTATTAATTTATACATTAACTTTCTAAAGAAAAATTTAATGTATAATATAAAAATCAACTTGTAGTTTGTTTGGGTGTTATTCATAGATTACTTTAAGATTATACTAAAGAATTAAGAAAGAGTTACTTGAATTGAAATTATTAAAGAAGAGTATTTATATCAATTATTTGTTCTAGAAATCACAATTCATGATATTGCATTTATTCATTATTAGATTCAACTTCTAAATAAGGAAAATTTATATTATATTAAGCTTCCATTAGAAACCAATTTATCTAAGATAATTTAATAAAAAAATTACGGAACAATAAATAAGAATTATTTCTTAAATATAGCTTAATTTAATAAAGATTAAAAATACTACTTACTTTATAAATTTTATTTATTAATCTGAGGAAGCCATGGATTAATATAAATAGTATTTTAAATTCACATTTTATGTATTATTTTGATTTTACTTTACAGGTATTTGCTTGTCTACTGTTATAACATGCTCAATCAACCAATTAGAAACAAATTTTAATATATCAAGTAATTCACTTTGTTGGTTATTATCAATAATATTGTAGTCTATAGTATCTATCTTTCTTATAAAGTCTTCATGCTTTAATTTATGTTCAAAAAATTTATTGTATCTAATTGAAACCATATATTCTTCTTCAGCTTTAAAATGGTGTTTAGTATACTCTTTTAATTCTTCAACAGCTGTAATTATTTGATCATATTTATCCATTAAGAACTCATTTAAATATAAATCATATATTTTATTAAATAATCTAAATAACTCCTTATGCTGTTCATCTACTAGTTCTATGCCTGTTTTATATTTGTCACTCCATTCAATCATTTTACAATACCTCTCTCAAAAGTAGAATTTTTTACTCTTATCTTTTTATTAATTAAATTTTCACCTGCAATACCTAATTCAAAATAATATTTTTATAAATTCCCCCAATGTTTTAAATTAAAATCTCCCCTTGATATTCCTCAGAATTAATTACTTTTTAATTATAAAATAATTATATAATCTACTTCAATAAATTATATTGATTTCTTTAGTATAAAATACATTTATTATTCCGATATCTAAAAAGCTCTAGGATAATAGTTAATCCTAGAGCCTATATATATTATCTTTTATAAATATTTATCTACACATCTATTTTAATTTTATTGTTACACTTCATTAGCTAAAGTTGCTTTAATTAATCCATCATTATCAAGTTTAGAAAGTTCAATGACTTTATCCATAGATAATCCAGCTGCCTTTGCAAAACGTTCTCCATACTCAGGATCAGCAAGATAGCAATGAACAGCATGACGATATTTAATATTTTCGGTAACTTGTGCCATATCTTCTACTGTATTTTGTATAAGTATTTCCTTCTTATCCTCTTCTAATACTCTCCAAAGATCACCACCAGCACGGAAGCAATCATCAGTTGGATCATCTTTAGGATCATAACGATACATTGCTCCTTCCAAATCTAAAGGCGGTTCCATAACATCTGGTTGAGCAGTCCAATCGCCATAGCTATTTGGAGTATAAGCTGGAGTTCTACCATAGTTTCCATCTACACGCATAGCTCCGTCACGATGATACTCATTTACTTCTACTTTAGCACGGTTAATTGGTATAAGGTTATGATTTACGCCAAGACGATAACGTTGTGCATCTCCATAAGCAAATAATCTTCCTTGTAAGAAACGGTCAGGTGAGAATCCAATACCAGGTACAACATGTGCTGGAGCAAAGGCTGCTTGCTCTACTTCTGCAAAGTAATTTTCTGGATTACGATTTAACTCTAATTCACCAACTTCAATTAATGGGAATTCTGCATGACGCCAAATTTTAGTAATATCAAATGGATTTTCATAATGATTCTTAGCTTGTTCTTCTGTCATTATTTGTACATACATAGTCCACTTTGGATAATCTCCACGTTCAATAGCATCAAATAAATCCTTTCCATGATATTCACGATCCATTCCATTTATACGTCTTGCTTCTTCATTAGATAAATTCTTGATTCCTTGTTGAGTTCTAAAATGGAATTTACACCATACACGTTCATTTTTATTATTATATAATGAGAATGTATGCTCTCCAAATAAGTGCATGTTTCTGAAAGAAGCTGGGATGCCTCTATCACTCATTACTATGGTAACTTGATGGAAACACTCAGGAAGTAATGTCCAGAAGTCCCAGTTATTTTGTGCAGAACGACGACCAGTTCGTGGATCACGTTTTACTGCACGATTTAAGTCACTAAAGTTATGAACATCTCTTATAAAGAAAGTAGGAGTATTGTTACCTACTAAATCCCAGTTACCTTCTTCGGTGTAGAATTTCATAGCTGCACCACGGATATCTCTCTCACAATCAGCAGCTCCACGTTCCCCTGCAACTGTAGAGAAACGTACAAATACATCTGTTACTGCTCCAAGTTGTAAAACCTTAGCTTTTGTGTACTTTGATATGTCATGCGTAACAGTAAGTTTACCATAAGCTCCCCATCCCTTTGCATGCATACGACGCTCTGGAATTACTTCACGATTAAAGTGAGCCATCTTTTCCATAAGCCACACATCTTGCATTACTACAGGACCACGTGGACCTGCTGTAATTGAATTCTCATTATCGGGAACAGGTGCGCCTACTTCATTAGTTAATTTTTTGTAATCCTTCATAATAAAACTCCTTTCTCATTTTTTTGCTCATGTATTATATTTCATATATCACTTGGATATTGAGCATCAAATAAATAATCATTTTTTTATTCATTTTGGATTTTCTGAGAACTAACCTTTTTTCACTCGTTTAGTCTGCTCCTTAAGCTCTCCTATACTCCAAAGCATTGTGAATCCAGTAACAGCTAATGTAGCTGATAGAATAACTTGATGTACAAAAAGCGAAAGTATAAAAAAATAAGCCCACCTATTAAAAAAATCGGCCATACCTTATCAGTAAAATAATACTCGCATTTAATAATAATAGGATGAAAAACACCTATGATTAAGAATGATATTGCACCAATAATTAAGCTTGACCAAAACATCAGTTCATCACTCCCAAACTTTTTATTAGATTATTATATAAATCTAAAGAGACAAGCACATTGCTAACATCCAAAGGTAAGCACAAGTCTTAGGAAGCATTAACATTCCTATTTTAGAATTCCTGTTTGACCATAGTACTACTGGAAGATAAAAAGAAAAGCTTAAACCAATTGCCAACCACATCCATCTCAAACCAGCCATCTCATTTTTATATATGAAGAATAAAACTGCAACTATTTCGCCTAACATGAAAAATGGTATGTTTCTTAAAATACCCCATCTAACTGGAGAATATTGATCTTTCCATCTATTTTGAGACAGTAAGCAAATAAAGATACGTATTATAGCTAAAATATATACTATGTATGTCCATATTTCTCCTATACCAGAAGATGATTTTAACTTCCCAATCTCCCACATAAATAGATAAAAAATAGTCATTGTCACTGATGTTATTTGTTTTCCGCGCCCCAATGCCCCTCTTAGTTCTTCCTCTCTTCCTGTGAATATAACACCAATTCTCGGAAGTAAATGAAATGAATCTCCTAAAGCTAATACTAAAGCCATGATACCAGCTAGCATCCGTAAACTATTGGAGGCTGATGTACTAATAAGTATAATACCCAAAATTAAAGCTATACTAAGATAAACTATATCAAATAACGCTTCAAATAGTCCAAATACTCGTTTCATTTTCTCCCCTCCTAAATGCTCTTTCTCTCTTTATACAAATATACCTATCCCCTTAATTCTCATTATCATCATATTTAGATAAATATATCTATTTTTCATCATACTTATATATAAATAATTCAATTAAATTTAAACTCTGTTTAATTATCATAATTATTTCTATCTTTATAAAAAAATTATATCAAATTTTCTAATTATTTTCAATATTCTGTCTTTATTCAAACTTGAAATTAAATACTTTTAAAATAATAGCTTAAAATATTTCAGGAGAATCTATTAATAAATAAAAATATTGCTACTATTATAAATAATTTACTTATTGGAATATATATACATAACTTTAAATTTTGTGAAAATATAAGTTGATTTATGATATAATTTAGTTATGTATTATAAGGAGGGATTATAATGAGAAAATTTTTTATATGCATGTTTTCCACTTTTATTTTAACAGTGACTTTATTGGGATGTAGTTCAGCGGCTAAAGAACCTACTGTTCTAACAGATACTGATTTTATCGTAAATCTTGGTAAGGCTTTAGAAGCTCGTTGGACATGGACAGATTCAGCTGAAAATTCCGATGAAGTTATTGAAGAAATGTCAGCTTCAGAATATCAAAATTATCTTACTAAATGTGTTACTTCTGAAACTGACGTTCTCCAATCTTATGAAAATTATGTTTTTGAAGATGAAGAGCTGGCAAAACTAGCTAAACAATATTTCTTCGCACTGGAATTACAAAAAGAAGGTGTACAGTATGCTAGAACTAACAATTATCTTGATTATGACCAAACTTTCAATTTAGGTTATAACTATCGTGTAGTTTTAATTAATGAATTCTATACAAATTTTGGTCTTAAAGTAAGCGATAAATATAAAACAAAACTTGATGACTTCATTGCTTTAAACAATACAGCAAAGAAGTCTATTGCAATCCAAGAATTTGTAAATTCTCTAAGTGAAACTTTATCATATACTAAGGACGAAGAGAAATCCAATGAATATTCAACCTATTATAAAGCTATCATTGAAAATACCACAGATTACACTATTGATTCATTAGCAATAGAAATTGATTTTTTAGATGCCTCAGGTGTTGTTATTAATCAATCTTCTGACTATCTTCAAAATTTAACAGCTGGCAAGAAAATTGAAAGTTCTATTTGGGTAGAGGATGAGAATTTTGAATCTATGGAGTTTACAATTACTGCATATAATAATTAGTTTATCTTCACTATCAATGACTACTAATAGTAGTCATTTTTTTCATATCTAGTTTCCTAAATAATGAAACATATCCTTAGCTTTAACTTAAATATACCTACTTAAAAGTTAGCCACAAAAGCAAACTCCCTCAAACTTAACCAGTCTGAGGGAAAAAATAATTCATTATTAATTGAAAATTTTAAAGAATCTTATTAGTAGCTATTTTTTTACCATCTTCACTACTGTTTCAATATGACTTGTATGTGGGAACATATCAACAGGCTGAACAATTTCAGTCTTATAGCCTTTTTCTTCTAATACTTTTAAATCTCTTGCTAAAGTACTCGGATCACATGAAACATAAACTAACCTTTTAGGTTTAGCTTTTTCTATGGAATCTAGAAGTTTAATATCACAACCTTTTCTCGGTGGATCAACAACAATCACCTCTGGTACTATACCCTTATCTATCAATTCAGGTATTATTTCTTCTGATTTTCCCACAAAGAATTCTACATTATCTATATTATTAATTCTTGCATTTTCTCTAGCATTAATAATAGCTGGCTCTATAATTTCAACTCCATAAACTTTTTTTGCTTTTTGTGAAAGGAAAAGTGTTATTGTTCCAGTTCCACAATATGCATCAAAAACAGTTTCTTCTCCTGTTAATTTTGCATATTCTAAAGCCTTTGAATATAACTTTTCTGTTTGAACAGGATTTACTTGGAAGAAGGATAGTGGTGATATATTAAATTTAAAATTATCTATGTAGTCTGTTATTGTGTCTTCTCCCCATAAGGTTATACACTTTTGTCCTAAGATAACATTAGTATTTTCCTTATTTACATTTAAGATAATACTCTTTATACCTTCTACATTATCTTTTATTAATTCTATAAATTTATCTATATGTTCAATTTTTTCCCTTGTTGATACTAAAACCACCATAACTTCATTAGTAGTAAAGCCTTTACGTATCATTATATGTCTTATTAAACCATTCTTATTAAAAACTCCATCAATACTAGCAGCTGATATATTATATTTTTTCATCCAATTTCTTGTAATATCAGCAACTTTATCAGCTATCTTATCTTGAATTAAGCAAGTATCTAAGTTTATAATATTATGACTTCTTGGTGCATAAAACCCTATGCTTAGTTCTCCCTTTACAATTCCAACTGGTAATTGAACCTTATTTCTATATCTTTCTGGATTTTCCATTCCTATAGGATATTTCACTAATGAGTTATCTAATCCACCTATTTTTGATATGCAATCTTTAACTCTTTCAAATTTATAATCTAATTGCTTTTTATAATTCATATGCTGAACAGTACATCCACCACATCTTTTATAAACCTTACAACTTGGTTCTACTCTTTCATTAGAAGCCTCAATTACTTCTAGTAGCTTTCCATAAGCATAATTTTTCTTAACTTTAACTATTAAAACTTTTACTTTTTCTCCTAAAATAGCGCCTTCTATAAATATAGGATATCCATCTATCTTAGCTATACCTTCTCCTTCATATCCTATACTTGTTATATCTAATATATATTCATTGTTCTTTTCAACCAAATTATCCACCTCTTAAAACCTTGCAAATTTAATGATTTCTAAAGTTTCATCTTATAATAGCATAAAAATATATAAAACACAAAGTGCTGTGGCACAATGTAAAATGAAGAATGTAAAATGTAAAATTAATGTAAAAACTCCTTTCGGAGTTTCAATATATAAAAAGATTTATGACTAATGAAGTTTTTATTAGTTAAGATACATCCTCTTACTTTATTTTAAATTAGTAATTATATTTTATTATAAAAAAATAGGCATCATATGATGCCCAAAGCCAGAATTAAGTTGCCATTTAATTCCATAATAATATTATTACATTATTTAATACATAATATACATTATAACTTAATATATATCAATATAAATGTGAACATTTTGTTAATTATCTATTTTTATATTTTATTTATACTATAATTATACAATATTTAAACTTTATTATAACTTTTTAGGATTTATATGATAATCATTTTCAATTATTTGTTTTTATTTTAAATTTATTAGAAAAAGAAATATAATTTTTTTAAATTAACAAGCTTAAAGTTTTATACTTATTTATAAAAATAGAATTGTGGTGCTAATCAATTAGCACCACAATTCTCTAAATTTTAACTATTAACTCTTACTTATTAACTACTAGTTATTCTACTACACTTATCTTTAATAAGTTTGTTGCACCAATCTTATCTACTGGAACACCTGCAGCAATTACTACTGTATCTCCCTTTGCAACAAATCCATGCTCTTCTGCAACCTTCACTGATTCTTCCATCATATGATCTGTTGATTCCATTTTTCCTGAAACAACTGGATAAACTCCAAAGTATAATGCTAACTTCTTAGCTACTCTTTCATCTGGAGTTACAGCAACTATTGGGCAATCTGGTCTGCATTGAGATAATCTTCCTGCAGTAGCTCCACTTTGTGTTGATGAAATTATTGCTGAAGCTTGTAATTCGTAAGCAGCATTTGCAGCAGCTCTTGAAATAACTCCTGCTATAGCAGGTATATGTCTTTTTGCTTTTGAAGTAGCTATTTCATAATCTAATTGCTTTTCAGCTTCTATAGCTATTTTCGCCATAGTTTGAACAGCTTCTACTGGCCAATCTCCATTTGCTGATTCTCCTGATAACATAATTGCGTCAGTTCCATCATATATAGCATTTGCTACGTCTGTTACTTCTGCTCTTGTTGGTCTTGGATTTCTTATCATAGAATCTAACATTTGAGTAGCAGTTATAACTGGCTTTCCTGCAGCATTACATTTTTGTATTATCATTTTTTGAACTGCTGGAAGTTTTTCCATTGGTATTTCAACACCTAGGTCTCCTCTAGCAACCATTATACCATCAGAAGCTTCTAATATAGCATCTATATTATCAACACCTTCTTGGTTTTCTATCTTTGAGAATATTTGAATGTCTTCTCCACCATTTTCAACTAAAACTTTTCTTATAGCTTCAACGTCAGCTGCCTTTCTTATAAATGATGCTGCAACTAAGTTTACTCCTATTTCACAACCAAATTTTAAATCTGCTATATCTTTTTCTGTTAAAGCAGGTAATTTTATTGAAACTCCAGGAACATTAACTCCCTTATGAGTTCCTACAAAACCTGTATTCATAACTTTACAGTTAATTTTATTACCTTCAACAGATTCAACTCTTAATCCAACTAAACCATCATCTATTAATATAGTATCTCCAGATTTAACATCATTAGCTAAGCCTTCATAAGTTACTGTACATTGTGTTGTATCTCCTACAACATCTCCACCAGCATATATTATAAAGTTATCACCAGTTTTTAATTCAACTTTTTTAGGTTCAAACTTTCCAGTTCTGATTTCTGGTCCCTTAGTATCTAACATTATAGCTATCTCTTTATTATGTTTTTTAGCTAAGTCTTTTACTAAGTTTATTCTAATTGCATGCTCTGCATGATCTCCATGTGAAAAGTTATGTCTTGATGCATTCATTCCAGCTTCAATTATTTGTGATAATATTTCTGGGTTTTCACTAGCTGGCCCTATAGTACAAATCATCTTAGTTTTTCTCATTAATAACACTCCTTCGATTAAGTATATAATAATTTTTGGGTTCACATTAAATAATTTATATTAATATTCTGAGTAACAAATCAAGTATTTATAACCTAAGATGATATTTCATTTGCTATTTCAAATAATTTTTCATCAAACTTTCTATCTAAAGCCAATGCTTCATCTATATCTTGATCAATTATCTCATTATTTTTTATACCTATTACTCTTGAAGTTTTTCCTTCTAGAAGAACTTCAACTGCTCTAGATCCCATTCTAGAAGCTAATACTCTATCTGCAGCTGTTGGGCTACCGCCTCTTTGAATATGACCTAATACTGTTGCTCTTGTTTCAATTCCTGTAACGCCCTCAACATATTTAGCTAATTCTTGAGCTCCACCAACACCTTCTGCAAGTAATACTAAGTTGTGTATTTTTCCATTTTGTTTTCCTTCTAATATTACTCTGCAAAGTTCATCTTTATCAAAGCCTTTTTCTGGTGTAATTATATATTCAGCTCCACCTGCAATACCAGAATATAAAGCTATATCTCCACAATCTCTTCCCATTACTTCAACTATTGATACTCTTTCATGAGAAGTTGATGTATCTCTAATCTTATCTATTGCATCAATAACTGTATTTAAAGCTGTATCAAATCCAATTGTAAAATCAGTGTAAGTTAAGTCATTATCTATAGTTCCTGGTAACCCTACAGTTTTAACACCTAGCTTTGATAAAAGCTTAGCTCCTGTAAATGATCCATCTCCACCAATTACTACTAATGCATCAACACCATAAGCCTTTAATATCTTAGTAGCTCTTACTCTTACTTCTTCCTTTTTAAATTCAAGGCATCTAGCTGTTCTTAATATAGTACCACCTCTATGAATGATATCAGAAACTGATGATCTATTCATTGGAAATAATTCTCCATTAATTAAGCCACTATATCCTCTTTGAACGCCCATTACTTCAATACCATGATGTAAAGCGGTTCTTACAACGGCTCTTATTGCTGCGTTCATTCCTGGAGCATCTCCACCACTAGTTAAAATAGCTATTTTTTTCATGTTGTTTCCTCCTTAACACCACCGGGACAAAGGTTGTCCCACTTTATGTGGAATTATCCATTTTTTATTTACTATAATAATTTTATTGTTACCACATTAATAAGTTTTTACTATTTTTTATCATCTTTTTTTATTTTACTTGCTTAATTAAGTTTATGCAACTAAAATAAATACAATAATTGATTTTTATCGACTTTTTTATTCTTTATATGTTATATTATAACCTAAAATCATTGCATTTATATATTAAATAATAATATTTTCTTATTTATTATTTATAACTTTTTAAAATTACATATTTTATTAATTTATATTAAATTTAAAGACAAATAATTAATAGTATTGAAAATTTTTCAAATTTTATATAAATTAATGAAGTTTACAAATACTAAATTCTTTATAAAAATTATCAATTAGTAAATGTAAACTTCATCTAAATTATTCTACTACCTTAACATTTTCATCTCCAATTATTTCTTTAAAATAAATTACTGCATCTGACTCTAGGTTTATCCAAATGTCCTTTGACATCCTATAACTTTTTCTATCATTTTCAGTAAATAAATATACAGTAGTATCGCCTTTGTAATAATCAGGCATCTTTTTTAATTCTTGAATTAAAGCCTTTCCTTCTGTTAAATCTTTAGTTCTTAGATATACTTTTGATGTATTTATTTTTTCTAAAGGCTCAATAGTTTCACATATTAACTTTGGAAGTTCATCTTCCTTAATACTTATTCTTCCTTTAATAACAACTAAAGCATCTTCTTTTAGACTTTCTCTAACCTTATCTAAAGTTTTTGGGAAAACTATAACTTCTATTACACCAGTTAAATCTTCTAATTTTAAGAATGCCATCATGGTATTATTTCTAGTTATCTTTTGATTATACTCAGCTATTATTCCTCCAAGTATGACCCTTTCTTCATCATGAATTATATCTTCTGGTAAGTCATTAGGATTAAAGTTTTCCTTTATTATTTCATAGGACTTATTTATTTTTTCAATACTAGTAGATGTCTGTACCTTAAGACTATCTACATATTCATCTAAAGGATGCCCTGACAAATATAATCCTGTCATTTCTTTTTCCATAGATAATAAATTTTTCTTTGCAAACTCCTTTATATTTGGATAATTTATTTCTGGAAGCTCAACTTCTTCCTCAATTCCAAATAAACTTATTTGCCCATCTATATTTCTCTTTTTCTCATTAGCTACTCCATCCATTAACTTTTCATATACAGCTAACAATTTTGATCTATATATATTAAAACCATCTAAAGCCCCTGCTTTTATTAAGCTTTCAATGGCTCTTTTATTAACTGATGATAAATCTATTTTATTGATAAAGTCCATTAAAGATTCAAAAGAACCTTTTTTATTTCTAGATTCTACTATTGTTTCAACTACATTAAAGCCTACATTCTTTATAGCTGCTAATCCAAATCTAATTTTATCACCTTTAACAGTAAACTTTGAGTAACTTTCATTTATATCAGGTGGTAGCACTTGAATTCCTAAGCTTTCAGCAAAGGCAATATAATGGGCTACCTTTTCACTTGTTCCCATAACTGAATTAAGCATAGCTGCTATGGTTTCAGCTGGATAATACTTCATTAAATATGCAGTTTGATATCCTATAACTGCATAGGCTGCTGCATGAGATTTGTTGAAAGCATATGATGCAAAGTCCATCATTTGATCAAAAATTTTATTTGCAGCTTCTTCAGAAATTCCATTTCTCTTACATCCTGGAACTTCTATATTTCCATCTTTATCTACAACACCAAATATAAAGTTTTTTCTCTCTTCCTCCATAACCTTGTGTTTTTTCTTAGACATAGCTCTTCTAACAAGGTCACTTCTTCCCATAGAATATCCAGCAAGTTTTCTTACTATTTCCATAACCTGCTCTTGATATACCATTACCCCATAAGTTACATTAAGTATATCCTCAAGTTCTGGGGTTTCATATTTAACTTTATCAGGATTTTGCTTACATTCTATATATCGAGGAATTTCAGCCATAGGACCTGGTCTATAAAGTGATATTCCTGCTATAATATCTTCTAAACAGTCTGGTTTCAACTCCTTCATAAATGAAGTCATTCCTGGTGATTCTAATTGGAATACACCTGCTGTCTTTCCTTCACCTAGCATCTTATAGACTTTTTCATCTTCAAAGCCTATCTTATCTAAATTTACTTCTATTCCTTGGTTTTCCTTTATCATTTTAACTGCATCATTCATAACAGTTAAAGTTCTAAGCCCAAGGAAATCCATCTTTAATAGTCCAAGTTCCTCTAATGTTGTCATATCAAACTGTGCAACTATAGATTCTTCATTTTTTTGCAGAGGTACATATTCAACTAGTGGTTTAGATGCTATTACTACTCCAGCTGCATGAGTAGATGAATGTCTAGGTATTCCTTCTAAATCTTTACTAATATCAATTAAGTTCTTTACTCTCTCTTCATTATTATATGCTGCTTTAAGTTCTGGGTTTATTTCTAAAGCCTTATCTATTGTAATTCCAAGCATAGTAGGGATCATTTTTGCTATTCTATCTACTTCTGCATAGGAATAATTCATAGCTCTTCCTACATCTCTTATACAAACTCTAGGTGCCATAGTTCCAAAAGTTATAATTTGAGATACATTGTTAACTCCATATTTATCAACAACATAATCAATAACTTCCTGTCTTCTTTCATAACAGAAATCAGAATCTATATCAGGCATACTTACTCTTTCTGGATTTAAAAATCTTTCAAAAAGCAAACTATATTTTATTGGATCTATCTTAGTAATTCCTAGTGTATAAGCTACTATAGAACCTGCAGCAGATCCACGCCCTGGACCAGTTGGTATACCATTTTCATTAGAGAACCTTATAAAGTCCCAAGTAATTAAGAAATAATCTACATATCCCATTTGCTTAATTACTGATAATTCATATTCTAATCTATCAATATATCCACAAGCTTCTTCATTTTCTTTATAATAATCCACAAATTCTTTAACATTTAGTGGTTTATTTTTAAATTCATCAAATATATCATATCTTTCAATTAATCCTGAATAACAAAGATTCTTTAAGTACTCAAAGGGCTCCATTCCTTCAGGAACTGGGAATTTAGGTAACTTTGATACATGAAATTCATAATTGAAATTACATTCTTCAGCTATCTTTGTAGTATTCTCTAATGCCTCTGGAATATATGAAAACATATCCCACATTTCTTCTGGAGATTTTAAATAAAATTGATCTGATGGATATCTTCTTCTATTTGGATCATCTAGTGTTTTCCCTGTTTGTATACACATTAGAATATCATGAGAAGCTGAATCCTTTTGATTTATGTAATGAACATCATTAGTTGCCACTAATGGAATTCCTGTTTCCTTAGATAACTTAATATTAGCTTCTGTAACCTTCCTTTGTTCATCCATACCATGATTTTGTATTTCTAAATAGAAACCCTCTTTAAAGATGTCATTATATAAAAGTGCTACTTCCTTAGCCTTTTCGTAATTATCTTTAAGATGCCAGTACTGAACTTCCCCACCTAAACATGCACTTAGAGCTATAAGTCCTTCACTATGTTCTCTTAAAAAATCATGGTCAACTCTTGGCTTATAGTAAAAGCCCCTAATAGAAGCTTCAGATACTATTTCCATAAGATTTTTATATCCCTCTTCATTTTTTACCAATAAAACTAGATGATGTGTGCTATTTTCTTTATCATTTAACTTTATATCCATGGATTTCGCAGCTACATACACTTCACATCCAAGTATAGGCTTAATTCCCTGTTCTATAGCCTCCTTATAAAAAGCTACACAACCATACATAACACCATGATCAGTTATAGCAATACTATCCATCCCTAATTCTTTAGCCCTACTTATTAAATTCTCTATTTTACCAGAACCATCAAGTAAACTATATTCAGTATGAAGATGCAAGTGCGTAAATTTCTTTTCCAAATAAACACCCCCTAGAGAAGCTGAACCAGTCAGCTTCTAATGAATAATGAAAAATGAATAATGAATAATTAAGGAAGTAATTTGTTCAAAATTACTAAAAAGAATCTAATAAAAAAACTCCTAATGGAGTTTTCCCATTAATTCTTCATTTTACATTCTTCATTTTACATTCTTTTAGTACGTTCCTGATCTTATTTCTTCTGCTATTTTTTCTATTTTTCTTAATCTATGATTAATTCCAGACTTTCCAACTGGAGGATCTAGCATTTCTCCAAGTTCTTTTAGGGATTCATCTGGGTAACTTAATCTAAGTTCTGCCACTTCTCTTAAATTTTGTGGTAGTCTTTGCAGACCTATTTCTTTTTGTATAAGCTTAATACTTTCAACTTGTCTAACAGCTGCATTAACTGTTTTGCTTAAGTTTGCAGTTTCACAATTTACAAGCCTATTAACATTATTCCTCATTTCCTTCATTATTCTTATATTTTCTAATTCTAATAATGAAGTATGTGCTCCTATAATTCCTAATAGGTTTGAAATTTGTTCTCCTTCTTTTAAGTATATTATAAAGCTATTTTTTCTTTGTATTACTTTTGAATTTAATCCAAATGTATTGATTAAGGCACATAAATCTCTTGCATATTCTTCACTATGAGTTACAAACTCTAAATGATAGGTTTTTTCTGGATTACTTATACTACCTCCACCAATAAAAGCTCCTCTTACATAGGCTCTTTTTAACTCCTCTGAGCTAACCATATCTTTATCTATTCTATAATTTAAGGTTAATACTCCTTCTATTTCTGTAAGTATTCCTGTATCTCTTAAAAGATCTCTAACACCCATATCTTCTTCTATTAGAACCATGTATATATTATTTTTCTTTAAAGAGTTACTCTTTTTAACCATTAATTTTGAATGTATATTAAAATGCTCTTTTAGCAAACTAAATATATGCCTTGCAGATGCAGGATTTTCAGTAGTAATTCTAAATGATAGACCCAATCCACTAAAGGATATTGTTCCACTTACCTTCATTATTGCTGAAATTTCAGCTAATGCTTCCTCTTTAGTTAACTCTGAATATCTGCATATTTCTCCTTTGACTTTTGATGAAAATGACATATTGCCTATTTCTCCTTATTTACTATTCTTATCAAGTTATTATACCATAAATAGCAATAAAAATTTAGATGTAAATTCTAGCTTATTATAAGCTAAACATATATTTCTATTACTAAATAGTCTTCAACTATTCTAGCATATATTGAACCTTTATACTTTTTTACTATTTTCTTAACATTATATAATCCATATCCTCTTCCAGTTCCCTTACTTGAAATACCTTTTTCGAAAAAACTCTGAATTTTACTTTCATCAATATTTAATTCATCAATACTATTTTTAACTTCTATCTTGTATCTTTCTAATTTTCTTATATTTACTTTTATATCTTTCTTACTGTTATTCTTAGTAGCCTCAATAGCATTATTTAATAAATTACTAAGTATAATAGTTATTTCAGAATCATCAAGAAGTGAGTTTTCCAAATTAGTTTTTATTTCATAATTTAAATTAATTCCTAGTTGATCACATTCTACTAACTTACTATATAAAATAGCCTTTATTATTGTACTTTCAATATCTAAAACATCACTTGAAACATTAGTTTCTTGTATCTTACCAATGTATTTTTTCGCTCTTTCCTTAAGTTCTGGTATATTATTAGATACCTGAATCATGGAAAATAACATTCCTATATGATTCTTATACTCATGCTCATTTGACTTTATATTGCTAATTATCTCATCTAATAGTGGATTATAAGCATTCTTAACTTCCTTATTCTTATTCTTTATTATTGTCTTATGTATACTTTTATAAAAACTTATATTAAAGAAAATAATAATAAATATAATTAATATAATTTGAATAAGTATATTATTGCCTATATTTCCACTATCATAAATTAGTTTTAATATCATAAAAAACATAGAGATATTTAAAATTATATTTGATAACAAAATATTTTCTTCAATATAACCTTCAAAATTGATTTTTTTAAGCTTGTTGTTATATTTCATTAATATCACTATTAAAAATATAATAAGGCAAAATAATAAGAAATGTATATTTCTATATTCATTTGTTTTTCCTGTTAATAAAAAAACTATTATTATTAAACTACTTTGTATTATAAATGTAATTATTATACTTATTAGCATTTCTACTAAAACTAAATTATTATTCTTTTTATCAATATAAGCTATAGATATTATTTGTATTATATGTAAAATCACATAAGCATAAATTCTATTATTTATGTTAACGTTAATAAATACCCCACTACATATCACAACTATTAAACTATAATTTAAAAGATTATCTGTCTTTCCTTTATTAAATAAACTATTATATAATAGTACGGTTACCATCATTTCAATAAATGCAATTAATAGTTTCATATATGTCCTCCCTAACAGAAAATGTTTATTTTATATACTACATAAACATATTTTAACAAATAATTGTATTTTTTTCTATATTTCTTATATATTCGTCAAATTTTATAATAAAAAATAGACTAAAAGAATTAATCTTATTAGTCTATTAATATTAATTATTGTCTTTATTAGCTCTATTTTCTCTTTCTCTTTGCTTTATCTTTTGAGAAACATACATATATTCTATTATTCTCTTTCTATCATATAATAGCTTTTTCTCCATTATTGTATCTACAAGAACTTCAGCAAGATATTCTGAATCATGCTTAACATAGCCCTTTTCTATTTTGGCTAAGGAAGCTTCTATAACTTCTACGCCTAGTTTCTTAAGTTCCTTATTATCTAATTCAACTAATTGAGAGTTATCCTTTGAATATCTCTCTTTTATATCTAATGGAATATCTCCTCTATTAGCTATTACATAATCAACAATGCCTCTTCCACCATACTTCTTCAAAACCTTTATATGATCAGAAGCTTTAAATCCATGGGTTTCGCCTGGTTGAGTCATTATATTTGAAATATATATTTTAATGGCATCACTTTTTCTAATACTGTCTGCAATATCTTTAACTAATAAATTTGGAATAATACTTGTATAAAGACTTCCTGGGCCAAGAACTATTGCATCAGCCTCTTCTATAGATTTAATAGCATCTTCTAGTGGCTTAGCATTTTTAGGTTCTACCATTAATTTTTTAATTCTTGAGTTTTGCCTTATTGCTTCTTCTGGAATTTGAGACTCTCCCTCTATTACATTTCCATTTTCCAATTCAGCTACAAGCTTCATATCTTCTAAAGTTACAGGTAAAACCTTTCCTGTAACTGCAAGAACTGAACTCATTTTTTGGACTGCATCCTCAAAGTTTTCACTTACTCCATCCATAGCTGCTAAAAATAAATTACCAAAGCTTTGATTTTTAAGCCTTCCATCTGTAAATCTATATTGAAGTAATTCTTCCATTAAGGGTTCTGTATCAGCTAATGCTAATATACAGTTTCTTATATCCCCTGGGGGTAACATTCCCAAATCCTCTCTTAAGGCACCTGAACCTCCACCATCATCTGCAACAGTAACTATAGCAGTGATATTTGATGTATAATATTTTAGTCCTCTAAGCATTGTAGATAGACCTGTTCCTCCACCTACAACTACAATTTTAGGTCCTTTTACTAATAATCTTTTTTCATATATTAAATTTTCCATTTTTCTACTATCTAATGATAGATGAATGTAACCTTTATTAGTTAAAGCAATTATTGACTTCATACTTTCAACCACAGAAATATATATTACTAAAACCCCTGTTATATTTAGAAATATATAAAATATTTTATAGTAAATATCATAAACTCTTCTTACTGCTAATTCCGTAAAACCAAAAGCTATTAGTAAAATCCCAAAAACCCCAAAGAAGAGCCATCTTTTCACTTTAACTCCAGGCTTCAGCCATTCCTTTATACTCATAGTTTCTTTGCTCCTTGATGCACATCCTCTTTTATATCTCTATGTTCTATAGAAATATTATACTCCTTATTTAATAAACCATTATATATCTCATTGGCAATTGCAACAGACCTATGTCTTCCCCCAGTACATCCTATTGATATTATAAGTTGTCTTTTTCCTTCTTTTTTATATTTAGGTATTAAAAATTCTAATAAGTCCTCAACTTTTTCAATAAATTCCTTTGTTTCCTCTTGTTCTAAAACATAGTTCTTAACTGGTTCATCATTACCTGAATGTGGTTTAAGTTCAGCTATATAAAATGGATTTGGTATAAATCTTACATCAAAAACTAAATCTGAATCTACTGGTATTCCATATTTAAATCCAAAGCTTAGTATAGTTACAGACAGTTGCTTTTTAGGCTGTTCTATATCACCATAATTCTTTGTCATTTCTTCTCTTAAATCTTTAATAGCATATTTTGATGTATCTATTATTATATCTGCTCTATCTTTTACTTCTCTTAGCCTATTTCTTTCTTCATTAATACCTGTTATTATTCTGCTTCCAGGTGCTAATGGATGGCTTCTCCTACTTTCTTTAAACCTCTTAACTAATACTTCATCAGAGGCATCTAAAAACAATATCTCATATTTAAAATCTTGCTTTTTCAAATAATTTAAGCTTTCAAATAAATCATCAAAGAATATTCCTCCTCTAATGTCTATTACTAAAGCTACCTTGCTTATTTTCCCTTGGCTTTGAACACAAGCTTCTGCAAATTTAGGTATTAGCTTTGGTGGAAGGTTATCTACGCAAAAGTATCCCATATCTTCAAGGCTTCTTGTTGCTTCTGTCTTACCTGCTCCTGATAATCCTGTAACTATTATAAATCTCATTATGCTACCTCCCCTTTGATTATATTTCTTAATAAGATTATATCATATTAGACCTTTAAATATAATAACACTTTAAATACACTTCTGATTATCTAGTATAAAACATTAAAATATAATGGCCTTTATAATTATACGGTAAAAAAGGAGAAAAGCTTGTACTTATCTCCCTTTACTCTATTTATTATCTCGTTTTTCTATTGCTAATCTTAATAGTTTACAAAATACTATATTTTGTTCCTTAGTTCCTAAACTTACTCTTAACCAACCTGGCATATCTAATAAATATCCTGGTCTTATT
>Ga0129315_1000405_pt1 | contig 37596 bp, 40 predicted proteins | sample Cm827metagenome_FD_94432 | JGI IMG/M metagenome (GOLD analysis project Ga0129315, IMG submission 94432) | Eastern black-and-white colobus group fecal microbial communities from Wisconsin, USA - Cm827 metagenome | ecosystem: Host-associated > Mammals > Digestive system > Large intestine > Fecal... | reverse complement strand
CGGAATACCGTCCTCGTTCAAGCCACGGGCGATTTGAGAGGTATTCCTGCCGTCCAGTGCTTCGTTGAACACTCTGCGGATCACCTCTGACGCATCGGGATCGACGGCAAGTTTGTTGCGGATGGTAGGATGCAGGACATATCCGTAAGGAGCGTAACCGCCCACATACTTGCCCTGTTTCATCATTTGTACCTTTGCGGATGTGGTTTTGACGGAGAGGTCTTTGCTGTATGCCGCATAGATAATGCTCCGCATCACGACCTCAAGCCCTCCGGTTGTTCCCTTGTAGTCAACGCTGTCATAGCCGTCGTTGATGGAGATGAAGCGAACGCCCATGAATGGAAAGGTGCATTCCAGATAGTTGCCGGTTTCAATATAGTCACGAGAAAAACGGGAAAAGTCTTTGACGCAGATCAGATTGATCTCTCCGCGCTTGACCTTTTCCATCATTTGCATGAACTGAGGACGATGAAAATTCGTACCCGTGTAACCGTCATCTGCAAACTCAAACCGTGGATATAGGCTCAATACCGGATGATTGTCCAGATAGCGGTTGATAAGCATTCTCTGATTGCCGATGCTGTCACTTTCTGCCTTGTTGCCGTAGCCGGTATCTTCATCAGCCATTGAAAGGCGAATGTAGATGCCGATGGAATAGTCCTTGCTCATTACATCGCCTCCTGTACTTCTTTGATGCTCTGCAAGGTCAGAGCGTAAATATCACCGTATTTCATAATCAGCTCCACAGAACCGCCGTCATGTACTTTTACCAATTCAACAGACTCGTCTACTAAATCCTGAGACAGCTTCGTTGCACCGCTGACGGATTTCATCAGCGTAATCCACTTGTTATCTACCGACATTGCTTCGCTGAACTTCATTTTCCTCTGAACCGCCTCATCCAGCCGACGGGACAGATCCGCATACTGTTCATCATAGGACTTCTTAGCGAAGGTGTATTCTTCTTCGTCCAGAAGTCCGTCCGCAAAATCCTCATAGAGCCGTGTACGCTTCTTTGCTACACCACTGAGTTTCAGGTTGAGACTTGAAATAAGGGCATTTTGCTTGTCGCGGATGCTTCGTTCACCCTCGCTGTTTCTCAGCTTGTCCAGCAGCTTGTCATAATCGAGAGCAGCTTTCACTTGAAGCTGGATCGCCGCAAGAATATCTGCTTCAAGCTTATCCTGCCGGGTGTAATGGGGTGTGCAATGCTCATAGCGTTTGCTGACGGAGGTGCTGCACTCGTAGTAGGCGTACCAGCGTCCACGCTTGTCTTTGTCAATGCGCTTTCGATGGAAGTACATCTTCCTGCCGCAGTCGGCACAGATGATTTTGTCTTCAAAGAGATTGAGTAGCGTTGCTCTGATCTCTTCGGATTTCTGCATCTTCGTCTGCCTTGTTTCGGAGGCAGCATTCATAATATCCTGCACCTTCTGAAAGTCTTCACGGGATATAATTGCCTCGTGGGTGTTGGGGAACACAATCCAAGCATCTTTGTCCTTAACATTGTGGGATTTGATGCCCTTATAAATTGCAACCTCAGACCGTCCAAGAACGGTATCTCCGACATAATGCGGATTGGTGAGGATGCCGTAGAGCGTAGACTTATACCAGCCCTTGCAGGAACAACCGTCACCAACTCTTGTACCAACCTGACGCTTTCTGAGTTCCGTGTTGGGCGCATCCAGTCGGTCAAGCTCATCAAGGATCGTCGGGATTGACCGACCTTCGATTTTCCATTGAAACATCAGCCGCACATATTGGGCAGTCTCTTCATCAATGACCATTTGAGATCGTTCCTCATTCCACTTGTAGCCGTAGGGCAGATTTCTTGCCTTGAATGTTCCTTGCTCCATCTGCGCTTTCAGCGCAGTGGAAACCTTACGGGAAATATCCTTGGAATACAGTGCGTTGATCATATTCTGCAACGGGATAATGAGGCTTTCGTTTGAGCCGTCTGTGTCAAAGTTGTCGTAGTTTTCCTTGATTGCGATAAACCGAAGTCCGATCTGCGGAAAAATCCGTTCCAGATATGTACCGGCTTCAATGTAGTCACGACCAAAACGGCTGAGATCACGAACGACCAGGCATTTAATCCTGCCTGTTTTGATGTCGTTCATCAGGCGGTTGAACTCAGGTCTATCGAACACTGTTCCCGTTCGTCCGTTGTCGATATAGGTATCAATAAGATTCAGGTAGGGACGCTCTGCAATATAGGACTTGCAAATCTCTATTTGATTCGTGATGACATCCACCTTTTCCGACTTGCCGCTGTTCTCAACGGACAGACGGGCATAAATGGCGGTTGGGAAAATCTCAAAAGGCGCAGCTTCGATAATCGGCTCTGCGACTGCGGTTTGCTTTCTGCTTTTTCGTGCCATTCGCTCATCCCTCCTTTATCCGGCAATGGCAAGTTCTTCGGAGTAGCCGAGAACATATTCAAGTGTCTGCTGATATTCGTCCTTGTACTTGAAGACGATTTCAATCGCGTGGTTTTCGTGGATCAGAATGCGGTCAACCAGTGCCATCAGCACACGGCGGTTAAGTTCTTCAATGTTTTCATACTGCTTGAAAAGCGTCACCCAGTTCCGCTGTGTTGTGCCGGTGGTCACAGTCTGCTTCATTTCCTTTTTGACACGCAGGAGTGCGTCCTGCTTCTCTTCAATGATTTTGGTATAGCTGTTGCGGAACTCAAAGTATTCAGCTTTGTCGATGATCCCGTCAGAGAGGTCTTCGTACAGTCTGAGCTTGAGCTTCTGATACCGTTCGATTTCTTCCTCAAGTTTGGTGATCTGAGCCTCATAGTTGAAAGCCTTGCGGCTATGGGAAGGCAGTCTCTCAATCATTTCAAGAGCGTGTTCCAGATTGACTACAAGCTCGATCTGATCATGAATTGCCCGAAACACCTTTTCTTCAACCTCTTTTGCGCTGATGCTGTGAGGACTGCAAGCCTTGGAGTGCTTGTTGGTGGAGCAGACATAGTAGATATACTTTTTGGTTTTCGATGGAACTGTCTTGCGAATCATCGACTGCTGGCAGTCACCGCAAAAGAGAAAACCGGAAAACAGATGTGCCTCATCCTGTTCAGGAGAGCAGCGCATATCCCGTTTCATCATCGTTTTGACTGCCATGAAGTCCTCGTAGGAAACAAGGGCTTCGTGTGCGTTCTCAACCTTTACCCACTCAGATTCATCCTTGCTCTGAACAACCCGGACTTTGTAGTTGGGAGTGCCGCGCTTGCCCTGAGCCAGAACGCCGATATAAACCTCATTGGTAAGAATGCGCTGGACTGCGTTATAGGTCCACTTCGCGGTATCACCGGTTTTGAAGACCGTATCGAACTTCACACCGGCTGAGTGCTTATGCTCCATTGGAGAAAGAACACCCATTTGATTCAGTCTGGCGGCAATTCGTCCGATGGAAAAGCCGTCCTTATACATAGAGAAAATCATCTGCACATATTCGCTGACCGTCTCATCTACGATAAGCTGATTTTTGTTCTCCGGGGACTTCTTGTAGCCGTAGGGAGCAAACGCACCGACGAACTCACCGTTCTTCTGCTTGACTTCCAGACTGCTTCGGATTTTCATGGAGATGTCCTTGCAGTAGGAATCGTTAATCAGGTTTTTGAACGGGATTACAAAGGAGTCCGACTGCGGATCGCCGGTCAAGCTGTCATACGCATCGTTGATTGCGATGAAGCGAATGCCGAGCTGAGGAAAAATCTTTTCAAGGTAGCGTCCACCGTCGATGTAGTTTCTTGAAAAGCGGCTGAGGTCCTTGACTACAATGCAGTCAATCGCACCCTTGCGGAGCGCATCTTCGAGTTTCCTGAACTGAGGACGATTGAAGGAAACCCCACTATAACCGTCATCAATAAACGGCTCACAGACCAGCTCCAAATCTTCATGTCTTGCAATGTAGTCTTCGCAGATAGCTTTTTGACTGGCAATGGAGTTACTTTCCACTTTGTCCCCGTCTTCACGGGAGAGGCGGCAGTAGATCGCCGTTCGATAAACTTTATTTGGCATAAAAATAACCTCCGTATTTCTGTTTGATGTGGTACATCCAAATCAGAAAGACGAAGGCTTGCTTCTGCTTTATGAGAAAAACACGAAACAGCCACATAACCATTAAGGCAAGTGGCTCAGTCCGTATTCATCTTTTTTTGACCGATTTGATTATACCACAAACTCATTCGCTTGTCCATAGAACCGGGCGAAAAGATTCAATTTGTTCATAATCACAGACCTCTCAGATAGTTTTCCAGACAGTCCTCCATTGTGGTGTCGGTATTAGCGAAGGTAATCTTCACCACGGTCTTTCCGTCCAGATAGCAGTAGGGATTTTTGATCTGTCTGATAAAATCTCTCAGTCTGTCCTCTCTCGGTGCCGAAGGATCGAGCCGGACGCTGCTTCGCTGGACGAGGGTACTTCTGTCAACCGTTTTCGGGCTGACCTCTTTCATTGTTTCAATGCCCATCATATTCTAAGCACCTCCTGTTTCGTTGTAATATTCAGGACAAAAGGATATGGCAGAGCATCTTTTGACGGACACTCTGCCACATAGTTTTCATCCTGAAAACTTGTATATTGAATGTTGCTAATAGGTTTGTTTCATAATTCCGGCATATTTGCAGCTCGCACCCCTGCCAGTAGAACTTTGCAGTTCCGGGAATGCTACGGACTACCAACGGCGAATTGGTATCACGGGAATCTCACCCCTCCGAGGAACGCTCCGAGCCGCCCTTTCTAAGAAAAGACGGGAGTATCATTGTACCCTGAATCTGCATCGTGGCAAGCAACCGCACCACACGGTTGTTCAGGCTCTCTGTTGATCGCTCGCTCCGGTATGGAGGTCATGGCGGCGGAAGCCAAGTTGCTTCGCAGAAACGGAATGATCCGCAGCACTGACTATTCAGTTGTCAAGGTACAGCGAAGTGGTTTGATTAACCCCTTCACTTTACAACGGACATTTTTTTGCCGTTTGTTGAGTACCGGTCAAAAAATTTTTTCAAATTTTTTCTGAACAGCAGTCTTGAGGTCAAATGCAGCCCGAATACCAATCTTTTTTCGACGGGCAAACTCACGCAGCGTCAGTCCCTCACGAGTCAATGCAAGGTAAAGCTCACGCTGTTTCTCGGTGAGGATTTTGAGGAGTTCCTGTTCTTTGATCTCTGTAATCAGTTCTTCAATACCGCTCGACGGATCAGCCAGCCACGCAGAAGCAGTATTCTCGTCCGGGATGGCATCCAGAGACAGGACAGAGTCATTGCTTTCTTCGCCGCTCTCTTCGTCCTTGCTGTCAGAGCCGTAAGAGCGTCTGAGCTTCTTTTCTTCTGCACGGAGGATTCGCATAACCTCACGGTCTACCTCCGTCACTTCGCCGGTGATTTTTACACGCACCATGCACTTGCCGCCCTCTGTTGTCCAGAGATCGTAGTCAAACTCAATAGGGGTCTTTGGGATTTTCATAGTTTCTTCCTTTCCGCTGGCGTAAAGCAGCGGATGGAAGAGACTAAAAAAAGAGCCGCATGATCGGTGAGTTTGGATTCCATGCCGATAAAACAGAGCATAAAAACTCTGTTCATGCGGCATTAGGAAGACTCACCAATCAGCGGCTCCACAGCACAGCTATCAAAAATTATTTATTTGTTATCTCTACCTCTCGTGAAGGTTGAGTAATAACCGTCTCATACTGAGAACATCAAACACGGTTTCCCGTCCGCAAAGTTTGCACTTTGCCTGAACATGACCTCTCGTGTCCTCGAAAACAACGATTGAATTGTGTCTGCAATACGGGCATTTAATCAACCTCTTCTTCTGGGAAGAAATTGCGTGACGCGCCCGTTTAATCTTGAATTGCATCTCAGGGGATGGCTCTACAATACGAATATCTCTTTTCATGCCCACACCTCCAACGGATCAGCATACTGACAGTACGGCAAATCCTCAAGGTAGCCAAGCTGTCTGAGCCGGATTACGGCGGCAGACTTTGAGACACCAAGCTGCGCACAGAGCAAGGTCAGTGCCAGTCGGTCATTGTAGTTAAACTGCCCCTCGTAGCATTTGAGTTTCCTGCCAGTGGCAAAGAACCACATGGCAAGGTCGATTTCCTTCTGCGGCATCAGGATTGCTGCACCCAATACATTTGCTTGCCACTCGTTCCAGTCCTCACGGGTCTTCAAGTCCCGGAGGGAGTAGTTTGTCCTTGCGGCATACTTCTTCCGGCAAGCCAGTTTCACATCATCACTTTCCATCTGATAAAGGATTTGATGTGCGCACTCGTGCGCCAGCGTAAACCGACGCTTGCCGCAGAGCTTCTTGACTTGTCCGGGCTGAATAAAGCTCTCATCCAGCAGGACTTGATTTTGTCTGAGTGGGATTTTGCGAACCGTGCCTCTTTCTTCAACGGTGTACTCGGTATCGGCGTACGCCGTCAGTCCGCAGATACTTCCGTCAGAGGATAGCTTGGCGAAAGATACCGTCAGACCGAGATAGTCCCTTGCAAGCTGATCTATGGGTGTTGCTTGGGGAAGACGGACCTTTTCATCATCTGCGCCGAAAAAGAACTCGTTGAAATCCTTTGTCACGGCGGCTGCAATCTCTTCAATTTGTCTTTGGGATAGAATCATTAACTGCCCTCCTTTGCTTCTACAAACCACTTGTCACCCTCATGAAATAGAAAAGACTCCTTTCCCTTAATCATAACAGTGTAACGAATACCGCCGCCTCCAACCTTTTTAGAGGTAGCACGACACTTGTAAAGAACTTGGTCAATCTGAAAGATCAGTCCGTTTTTCCAACGGATAAACCGGGGATGCAGCGCACCTTCCTCATCCACATCCACATTGACCGACACATACGCCTTTCTGCACTGTACTTCCATTTGCAAAGATCACTCCTTCTTCGGTATCGGCTTCTCATACAGAGTCCCAGCCGTTAATTGTAACTTTTTCTTGTATTTCTACTCAACCCCCTTGACAGAGTGAGCAATTTTGAGTAGAATATGGGTAGTTGAGATGCTCATACATCATTATACGCATTTGAAATGCTCTTGTCAATAGGTTTGAGCAATTCAAAGTCGCAAACTTTTTGTGAACAGGAGTGATTACCAAAATGACATTCGGTGAAAAGTTCAAGGCAGAACGAGAAAAGAAGAACTTAACCCAGCAGCAGGTAGCAGACGGCTTAGGTCTGAACAGGCGTATGATCACAAGATACGAAAACAATCTTTCCTTCCCCCGTTCGAGAGGCAATTACAGGAAGATCGCTGAATTTTTCGGAGTGGATGTAAACTACTTTCTGAGCGAGGACGAGTCCTTTGTCGTTCAGGCATCCGAGCAGTACGGCTCTCGTGGTATGAAACAGGCGCAGGATTTAATCGCAGATATGTCCGGCTTGTTTGCCGGTGGTGAACTGTCCGAGCAGGATAAGGATGCTGTGATGAAAGCCTTGCAGGACATCTACTGGGAGTCCAAAGCCCGTAATGTGGAGAAGTACACACCGAAGAAATTCAAAAAAGACGAATAAGTCCGTTTTTCAGGACAGTACCCTTGCTACAATCTATATGGAAACTTGTATCTTGAAGGGGGGTGAGCGTCCCATGATCATTCGCTCAGAGGAAATTTACAAGAAAGCCAACAATATTGTAAAAAGCTGCGGTACACGGGACACCTTGAAGATCGCCCGTGAGCTGGGCATCTATGTCCACTATATTGACAGCTTCAACGAGTTGCTGGGAATGTATACCTATCGGCACAAGGAACGCCATATTCTGCTCAACTCCAATATGGAACACATGATCATGCAGATGGTCTGCGGTCACGAGATCGGACACGACATTTTCCATCGTGACCTTGCCAAAAGTGCCAGTGCCTTGCAGGAGTTTACGCTGTTCGATATGCGCTCCAAGCCGGAATATGAGGCAAACGCATTTTCTGCCCATCTGATCATTGAAGATGATGAGCTGATCGAGAATATGAAAATGGGCTATGATGTGGTTCAGCTCTCCGCAATTATGGGGACGAATATCAACCTGATGCTGATCAAGCTCAACGAAATGAATCGTATGGGCTGGGGGCTGAACTTGCCTTATGTGCCTCACGCAGACTTTTTGAAGAATATCAAACCGGAAGGATAACCGACGGCATGACAGAAACCTATACACTGAATACAGAAAACTTCAATTTCGAGCCATACTCAGACAAGGGCTTTAGTGGGAAAATCCTGCTGGCTACACCGAAGTCAGCAGACCTTCCGAAATTGCTGATCAAGTCTGACAACCCAAGCTCTGCCTGCACCGAGTTTATGTATTCGAGGCTGGCAGAGCTTTTGCGCATTCCTACACCAAAAGCATACCTCATGAATGTGGCGAAGAAGGATCGCAGACGCTTTGGCTCTCCCTATGTGGTGGGAATTGAGTTTTTGGCAGGACTGCACCGCTTTGAAAAGGACGAGATGCGTTCCTCTCCTGTGCTGAAAAGAGAATACGCAGGACAGTTTGCAATCTCTGCCATGTTTGAGCAGGATGACCTTGTGCAAATGGCAATGACCGCAGACGGACACATTGTTAGCTTTGATTTTAGCGAAGCCTTCTGGCTCTCCGATATATCGACATTGACCTATCTGCAAGCCGAAAACCAGTTGACATACCTACTGACGAAACGGCTGCAAGCATCCGCAAGGAGACAGATCTCTATGCTGTCTGCCGCCGCCTCGGTGGTCAAGGAACACTTTGGACTGCCGAAGGATGCACCGGTTCCTTCCGAGTACCTTGATCCGCTCAGAGCGATGTATGCCCTGACGGAAGATGACATTGAAGAACTGCTGAACACGCTGGATCAGGTCTGCTCAGCGATGGTGAGTGCTTACTTTGAAGAATACATTGTCCTGCTGCAAAAGAAAATCGCCGCCTATTTTGAGTCAATAGGCGAGAAGCTGTAAAGGAGGCTGCCTAATGAAATATATTCTGTACCGTTCTCTTGGAAATCTTGACCGTCAAGTCAAGCAGCACGAGCTTGTTGCCGTGGAGTTTGGAAACAGCATTGACGATGTAACCAATGCTCTGATCAAGGACGCAGCGGACGATCTTGCCGCAATGCCGGAATATGCCCACTGTGAGACTGCGGCTTATGCCCCTGAGCTGGTGGATGAAACCCGTCGCGTTAAGCGGTATCAATATGAAATGACCGGCATCGTCTATCCTCCCTATGCGGAGAAAAACATTCTGATTGACTACGGCATTGTGGAGGTTGCGGAATGAGCAAAGAAGACGGATGTGTCGATATTCCCGAAACCTATACCCGGCGTCAGCTCAATGCGCTGTACCGGGAGATTCCGCTGAAAGATACCACTTCACGGACACTTCGGAAATACTTCAACGCAATGGCAAACCTCTATGGCATTATTCCCTTAAAAGAGGCATGGAAGATCATCCATACACAGAGTCCTTCTCTTGTCACGGAAGCAGAGTTCCTTGCCTTTGCGGAAATTGCCCGACACGAATGTGAGGACTACTATCTTTTGGGCGAGGATGAAATTTATACGGATGGGTCGAAAAAGCCCGTTTGGGAGCGTGAAATCATTGATGTGACGCTCTTTGATGAAGATATATCCCCCTACCACGAAACCCTCCGTATGCAGCAAGGAAAGCCCTATTTTGTACCCGAAAAGAAACAGTTATTATGTTATGACGATCCGTTCTACTGTGAGAACACGCCGGAAACCTTGGCATTAAAGAAGTTTCTCAGCAAAGCCTTTTCTCTGGACGATGACAAGTTGAATGCGATCTTCATTGATATTCTGTATGGTACACGCTGTAAGAATGCGGATTTTTCCAGTGTGATGAACAGGCTGAATGAGCTGGGACTGGAATTTTCCAGTGAAGCCGATCTACATAAGTTTGTAGAACTCCACCAACAGTTCCATAACCACACCCGAATGCAGTGCAACCGTGGCTATACGCCTGATGAGCTGTTTCAGATGCAGCCGCCCGAAGAACGGATGCCGAAGTCTATTTCACTTGGACCGAATATTCGCAAGGCGATAGCAGACGGGACGATGGACACAAATGAGTTTCGGAAAAGCATTCTGACAATGGATATGCCCAGCGAGGAATTGAGATTTAATCTACTGAAAGAGCTTGCCGATGCGGAGGCAGTGGTCAAGAAAGCCAAACCGAAGAAGGTTGGCAGAAACGATCCCTGTCCTTGCGGCAGTGGAAAGAAATACAAGAGGTGTTGCGGACGATGATTCCCTTAAAGCAAGTCATTCAGGCAATGGAAGAAGCCAGCGAAGCCTATACTTTATATCTGGACACGCAGACTGGCAAAACCGTCTATCTACCTGACGCTTTTGTGACCGGAGAGACAGACGAAGCCCTTGCAATGGAGATTGAGGACAATCACGGACGCTATCTCTGCTTTCCAGATAAATATGAAATTCACGAATACAGCATCATGGAACAGTTTGTCGAAAGCCTGTCTCCCGGCAAGGCTCAGGAGGAATTAGCCTATGCCATTTGTGGCAAAGGTGCATTCCGCAGATTCAAAAGTTCTCTGCGTTATTTTGGACTGGAACAGCATTGGTATGACTTCAAAGCGGAGGCGTACCGAGAAAAGGCAATCCGCTGGTGCAGAGATAATGATGTTGCATTTGTAGATGAATAATGGAGGAACATTTAATGAGCAGAAAATTAGTAGCATACTTTTCCGCAAGCGGAGTGACCGCGAAAGTAGCGGAGTCTTTATCTGAGGCAATTGGTGCTGATCTCTACGAGATTGAGCCGAAAGTGCCGTACACCAAAGCAGACTTAAACTGGATGGACAAGAAAGCAAGAAGCACCATTGAAATGCACGATCCGTCCTTCCGTCCTGCCATTGCCGGTGGGCGTGATAATATGGAGGACTACGACACGATCTTTGTAGGTTTCCCGATCTGGTGGTATGTTGCACCGACGATCATCAATACTTTTTTGGAAAGCTATGACCTGACCGGCAAGACGGTCGTGACATTTGCAACCTCCGGTGGCAGTGGAATGGGCAAGACAAATGAAAAACTCCTGCCAAGCTGTAAGGGTGCGAGGCTGATAGAGGGCAAGGTATTCAAACGCAATGTCAGCAAGACTGAGCTTTCCGCATGGGAAGAAAGCGTGAAGCTCTGATGAAAGCATTAACCTACATTGAACACGGCAAATTTGCCCTGACTGAGAAGCCAAAGCCTGAATTGCAGTCCCCACGGGATGCCATCGTCCGTGTGACGCTGGGGTCTATCTGCACCAGCGATTTACATATCAAGCACGGCTCTGTGCCGAGAGCAGTCCCCGGTATCACCGTCGGACACGAGATGGTGGGGATTGTGGAGCAAGTCGGCGCAGAGGTCAAAACCGTCAAGCCGGGAGATCGGGTGACGGTGAATGTGGAAACCTTCTGCGGAGAATGCTTCTTCTGCAAGCACGGCTATGTCAACAACTGCATCGACAAAAACGGCGGTTGGGCGTTGGGCTGCCGCATGGACGGTGGACAGGCTGAGTTTGTCCGAGTACCCTATGCCGATCAGGGACTAAATAAAATCCCCGACAGTGTGACCAATGAACAAGCCCTGTTTGTGGGCGATGTGCTGGCAACCGGATTTTGGGCGGCTCGTATTTCTGAAATCAAAGAGGAAGATACCGTTCTCATCATCGGTGCAGGACCGACAGGCGTTTGTACGCTTCTCTGCGTGATGCTGAAAAAGCCGAAGCAGATTATTGTCTGCGAGAAGGATTCTGCAAGGGTGCAGTTTGTCCGAGATCATTACCCCGAAGTGTTGATTTGCACCCCAGAGGAATGCGAAGAATTTACTCGTACTCATTCCGATCACGGCGGTGCAGATGTAGTTTTGGAGGTTGCCGGAGCAAAGGACACTTTCGCTCTTGCGTGGAAGTGCGCCCGTCCCAATGCCATTGTGACGGTGGTTGCCCTCTATGACGAAGCACAAACTTTACCGCTGCCTGATATGTACGGCAAAAATCTGACCTTTAAGACTGGTGGTGTGGACGGCTGTGACTGTGCCGAAATTCTATCCCTCATCGAACAGGGCAAGATCGATACCACACCGCTGATCACCCACAGATTCCCTCTTGCCGAGATTGAAGAAGCCTACCGCATCTTTGAAAATCGACTGGATGGAGTGATTAAGATTGCAATTACAGAATAAACACAGAAATGGAGGCTGCTTTATGGCAAATATTGATCGTCTTGGACTCGGCACAATGGGAATGTCCATTGTCCGCAATCCTGAAAATTCTATCAAAACCATTCACAAGGCATTGGACGAGGGCATTACTCTGTTCAATACCGGAGAGTTTTACAATGCAAGCGAAAGCGAACTGGTGGTTGGTCAAGCACTGAAAAGCATTGACCGTGACAAATATTTCCTGTCCGTCAAGTTTGGCGTTCTGCCGTCCCCGGAGGGTGGTATTTACGGCTTGGATGTCAAGCCTTTCAATGTGAAAGGACATTTGACCTATTCTCTCCGTCGCTTGGGACTGGACTACATCGACCTTTATCAACCAGCTCGTCAGGACACCACTGTTCCCGTGGAGGAACTTGTCGGTGCGATTGCCGAGCAGGTCAAAGCAGGATATGTACGCCACATCGGTCTTTCTATGGTGGACGCAGAAACTTTACGCAGAGCGTGTGCTGTCCACCCCATTCATACGGTGGAGATGGAATATTCTCTTATCAACCGCAGTATCGAAAAAGAATTGATTGCTACTGCAAAGGAATTGGGTGTTAAGGTGCTTGCCTTTGGAACAGTCGGTCACGGACTGCTGACGGAACGGGCATTGAACGCTCCTGCCAATCCCAACGCAAGAGGTCTGCTTGCTCCGCAGTTTAGAGAACAGAATCTTGCTATGGTTCGCAAGCTCAAAGAAATTGCCGATGAAAAGAGATGTAATCTTTCTCAGCTTGCCCTTGCGTGGAGCTTGGCGAAATACGATAATGTTCAGAGCCTTATCGGAACGACAAGTCCCGACCATTTGCAGGAGTCTATTGATGCACTGAACATTGAGCTGACTGCCGAGGACATTGCCGCAATCGAAAACGCCATTCCTGCTGAGGAAATCGGCGGTATGGGAATGCGGAATTTTGTGTTTACGGACGGCAAGATGTCGTTGGCATAATATACTTTTGGAGAAGAATTGATGCAGTTAGCAGATGCAAAAAACTACAAAAAGCAAATCAAAAAGCTATACAATGACGCATTCCCCAAGTGTGAGCAGACTCCGTTTACCTTTCTCTTTCGTAAAACCAAAGACAAAAGAAACGCTTTTTATGCAATTTTAGATGACGATGAGTTTGTCGGTCTAACCTACATCATCGAGGGCGAGAAAATTGTGTATGTGTTCTATCTTGCGATTGTGGAAGAATACCGAGGAAAGGGCTATGGAAGTGCCGTTCTGACGCTCATCAAGGAGATGTACACCGATAAGGTGATCACGCTGGGAATAGAAGATACCGCAGATGTAAATGCCCCAAACTATTCCGAGCGGATAGATCGTCTTGGATTCTATAAAAGAAATGGCTTTCAACAGCTTAATATCCGCACAAATGAAGTTGGTGTTCTATATGAGTTGCTTGGAACAAAAACGGGTATCACACAGGCAGATTTTCTTGCCTTGATGAAAGATTATATGGGAACTTTTCTGTTCCGGTTTATTTACAGAAAGACGAAGTTTGAATAAACGAGGTAAACCACAATGCAAAACAATCAAATTGAAAAAGCAATTCCGTGGAATCCGTGGCACGGCTGTAAAAAGGTCAGCCCCGGATGTAAGAACTGCTTCGTATATAAAATGGATAAGCGATATGGCAGAGATACGACTGTCATCGCAAAGGGCAAGACCACCTATGAGCTGAAAGAGAAAGATTGTCCTCCCGGCTCTCTTGTCAAACTCTGCTTTTCCTCCGATTTCTTTATTGAAGAAGCGGATGAATGGCGTGACGGCTGTTGGGACTTCATCCGCAGAAGAAAAGACTGTATCTTCGTCACCACTACCAAACGCCCCGAACGGATTAAGCAGTGCGTTCCCTCCGACTGGGGCGAGGGTTTGGAGCATTTTCATCTGAGCATTTCCATTGAAAATCAAGAGATGGCAGACCGCCGCTTGCCCTATTTTCTGGACGCACCGCTGAAACACAGAGAAGTGTTCTGCTCTCCGCTGATTGCACCAATCACACTTGGCAAGTATCTTGACACGGGACTGATTAAGTGTGTGAATGTTGGCGGCGAAATGGCACCGAAAGCTGATGTTCGCCCGATTGAATATGAGTGGGTAAAAAATCTGTACTTAGAGGCAAAAGAGCGAGGCATTGAGTTTTACTTCCACCAGTGCGGCTCGATGTTCTTAAAAGATGGTGTGAACATCGGTCAGTGGAATTTGAATAAGCAAATCGAGCGTGCCGAGGAAATCCAGCACGAGCTTGAAGAATTGTACTAAGAAAGTCAGGTGATCCCATGCCACTGCAAATCGTCAGAAATGACATCACAAAAATGAAAGTGGACGCTATCGTCAACGCTGCCAATTCATCACTTCTCGGCGGTGGTGGCGTGGACGGCTGCATCCACCGAGCCGCAGGATCGGAGCTGCTGGCTGAGTGCAAAACGCTTGGCGGCTGTGAAACCGGTTTTGCCAAAATCACAAAAGGCTACAAGCTGCCCAGCAAGTATGTGATTCACGCCGTAGGTCCCCGTTATTGGGACGGCAAGCACGGAGAAAAGGAAAAACTTATTTCCTGCTATAAGACCTCTCTTGCACTGGCAAAAGAGCATAAATGCGAAACGGTTGCATTCCCTCTGATCTCTTCCGGCATTTACGGTTATCCCAAAGATCAGGCACTCCGGGTTGCCATAGACACCATCAGCGAGTTCCTGCTGGAAAACGATATGACTGTCTACATTGTCATCTTCGATAAGAAGGCGTATCAGATCAGCGAAAAGTTGTTTGCGGATATTGCCGAGTACATTGATGACAACTATGTGGACGAGCATACGGACAGTCGTTCTGAGCGCATTCGCCGGAGGAACGCACTCCGGCAGGAGGAAGTCTTTGAGTCTGATGTTTGCGATGAAGCGGATGAAATGCTTATGCCGCTGCCTATGGCGGTTGAATCTGCAAAGGCTCTTTCTCTGGACGATGCACTGAGTCAGATTGACGAAAGCTTTTCCGAAATGCTGCTTCGCAAGATTGACGAGTCCGGTATGACAGATGCTCGGTGCTACAAGAAAGCCAATATTGATCGCAAGCTGTTTTCCAAGATCCGCAGTGATAAGCTGTATAAACCGAGTAAGCCTACGGCAATCGCCTTTGCCATTGCTCTTGAGCTGTCTTTGGACGAGACGAAGGATATGCTGATGAAAGCCGGTTTTGCCCTCTCTCACTCCAATAAGTTTGACATCATCATCGAATACTTTATTGAACGAGGAAATTACAATGTCTTTGAGATCAACGAGGCTCTGTTCGCCTTTGATCAGAGCTTGATCGGTGCATAAGAACGCAGGAGGAAAATCATGTATCAATACGAATATGAAACTGTGTCGTGTGAATTTGGTGGTTGGGGCTTCGGTTCAGGCAATGTTTACAGCATTGAAGATTATCGCTCCATTATCAATCGGAGAGCATCAGAGGGCTGGCGATATGTCGGCTTCATCCCGACAAAACAGCGTGGTACAGGACATACGCAGGAAATGGACTTAATTTTTGAAAAGGAAGTATAACGGCAGAATGAACAGTGAAGCACAAATTCAATTATCCATTTCCCGTATTACGCAAATGGAAACGCTGCTTGATCTTGTGTCTGAGTCATTCCACGAAAAGCCTGATTGTCTGAAAACCGATGTCGAATTGCAGAACGCTACAAGGCTTCTGTCCGACTATCTCTCAAGTGGCGAATGGTTGCAGGATCACGATCTTGACGAGCAGAAACTTCTTCCCTCAACGCTCAAGCGTGGCGTTCTCTCAGAGGATGGGCTATATAATCTTCTCTGCGATATAAAGAACTGGTGGGAGGATAACTGCGGAGGTGAATGGAATGTGGTTGAAACTTAATTTAGATGGAATCGTTGTCAGTTTGAGAATCCGGCAGTATGTGAAGGTTAATGAAAGCGACTGGGACTCAACTTGGTGTAAAACAGATTTCTCATTTATCTCTGAGCCATGGTTAAACTATATCAAAGATGGTGACGAGGTATTTCTTGCACGGGAAATTGATGAACTGGCTGGGGCATTGGAGAAATTGTTGACCGACCAGCTAACCGAGCCGACTGAATTTGCCTGTATTGAGCCGGACTTTGTTTTTGAACTCAACCCCAAAGAGAACTTGAGAAACAATCCTCGGTGTGTATATATCAGACCGGGATGCGAAATAGCCGACATTGATATGGAATGGCAAGTGCATTTTTGGGATGGTGGTCTAACTGCCAATTATCTTACGGTTGTTCTTAGCCGTTCTGAAATTGAGTACCTTCTGACATACTTGAAACTTGTAATGGGGCAACTGAGCGAAAACAGTGAGGAAGTCCAGAAACTAATCGCTCAGGGCATTCTCTACTAAACCGAAAGGAGTAATCGAAGCATGAAAGAACGCACATACATCGCAATCGACCTCAAGAGCTTTTATGCTTCGGTTGAGTGTCGGGAGCGTGGATTAGATCCGCTGGACACAAATCTTGTCGTTGCGGATGAAAGTCGTACCGACAAGACGATCTGCCTTGCCGTTACCCCCTCTCTCAAGAGCTACGGCATCTCAGGACGGGGCAGACTGTTTGAAGTCAAGCAGCGAGTGAAAGAAGCCAACGCCGGACGGCGGCATGACGCACCGGGACGGACGCTCAATGGCGCATCATGTTCCTACGCAGAACTGCAAGTTGATCCATCCCTTGCCATTGATTTTATCATCGCACCGCCAAGAATGGCTTATTACATGGAGTACAGCACAAGGATTTACGAGGTCTACATGAAATATGTTGCCCCGGAGGACATTGTGGTTTACTCTATCGACGAGGTATTTATGGATGTGACAAGCTACCTGAATACCTACAAGCTCTCTCCCCATGATCTTGCCATGAAGATGATTCTGGATGTCCTTGAGACTACCGGCATTACGGCAACAGCCGGGATCGGCACGAACCTCTTCCTTTGCAAAGTGGCTATGGATATTGTGGCGAAGCACATTCCGGCAGACGAAAACGGTGTGCGGATTGCCGAGCTGGATGAAATGAAGTTCCGTCGTGAACTCTGGACGCACCAGCCCCTCACCGATTTTTGGAGAGTCGGCAGAGGCTACGCAAAGAAGCTTGAAGAAAACGGAATGTTTACCATGGGCGATGTGGCAAGATGCTCTGTCAAGAATGAGGATTTGCTATATAAGCTCTTCGGAAAAAATGCAGAGTTGCTGATTGACCATGCGTGGGGCTGGGAGCCTACGACCATTGAGGCGATCAAGGCATACAAGCCCGGCACGAACAGTCTCAGTTCCGGGCAAGTCCTGCACTGCCCCTACGATGCGGAGAAAGCAAAACTGGTGCTTCGGGAAATGGCAGATTTAATGGTGCTGGACTTAGTGGATAAAGGACTGGTCACAAATCAGATTGTCATCACCGTTGGTTACGATATTGAAAATCTGACCGATCCTGACCGCCGCAGGAAATATCACGGAGAAATCGTGAAAGACGGCTACGGACGGCAGATACCGAAACACGCCCACGGCACTGCCCGATTGGACGGGCATACCTCTTCCACAAAAAAGCTTATGACGGCAGTTTCCGAACTCTATGACCGGATCGTCAACAAGGACTTGCTCATTCGTCGGCTGACCATCGTAGCAAACAATGTTCTTCCCGAAGCGGATGCGCCAAAGAAGAATGACGGCTTTGAGCAGCTTGACCTTTTCACCGACTATTCAGCTCTTGAAGAACAACGAAAGAAAGAAGCCGCCGAGCTTGCGCGTGAGAAGAAAATGCAACAGGCTATGTTGACCATCAAGAAGAAGTTTGGGAAAAATGCTATCCTCAAGGGCATGAACTTAGAGGAAGGCGCAACTGCGAAGGACCGTAATGAACAGATCGGTGGGCATAAGGCGTAATTCGCAGAATATACAGCTTCTATTATGGTCAAGCGAAGACCAATACACATAAACAGGAGGATCATCAGATGGCAAACAATGATTTAATTGCCTTGAATGAACTGACCGAGTCCGGCAGCGAGGTAAGACCAAGCATACAAGTTGAACACGCACTTGCCGAGATTAAGGACACATACCAAACCTCACCGCTTGCAAAAATCCCATTTACCGAGATTGCCGCATTGGGCGGCTCATTTGCCGGTGTGGCTGAAACACTGGCAACTCCGGCAGCAGAAGGGCTATATCGCTGTGTATTTCCGAAAGGTGTGACGGGGACACTTGCAATGGCAAAGGACGGCTCAGGCGCACTGGGTACGATTATGAATCATGGCATTGTCGGACAGGCTCGGTGGATTCCCATTGATAAAGCCATAGCTCCTGCTTGCTTCAAAGCGACATTGATAGCGGTTGCTGTCCTTGCCGTTGTCAAGCAAGTTCAGGATATAAAGGACGGTCAAAAGGAGATCGTAGGCATACTTGAGCGTGACAAAAAATCTCAGCTACTTGCGGACTATGATTTGCTTGCCTCGTATATGGATGACTACAAGTTCTACTGGGAGAATGATGCAAGTCTTGTCGTAAATCTGAATCAGGTCAAGAATATAAAGCGTAATGCGATGAAAGACATCCGTTCCTACACGGAGCAGATTGAGAATGCACTTTCCGCAAAGAAAAATATTTTGAAGATGCAGTCTGCGTCTTATAAGATCGGGCAGCTCCTTGACCGGTTTGTCCATTATAAATTGGCACTCCATGTATTTGCTCTATCGGAGTACATGGAAGTGATGCTTTCTAAAAACTTCCAAGCGGAGTACCTGAGCAAGATTGAGGACGAAATAAAGGAAAATGCACTGAAGTTCCGCAATCTGTATACCGCTTGCTTTGATAAGATCGAACAGCTCAAAAAAGAAGCAGTGACAACGCAAGCAGCAAACAAGCTGGCTGATGTGTCGCGCTCCGTTGGTAATTTCATAGGAAAGATTCCGGTTGTGAAAGAAGGACCGGTTGACGAGTTCCTGATTGGTGTTGGCGATTCTATCAGCGAAGCCGAAAAGAAACGGCTGGAAAAGACACTTGCCTTCTTCATTCAGTACAAGGATAGCGGACTTATCCCGATTGCAGATCACATTTCTATGATCAATCAGCTCTCCAACAAACCGGTTGTGATGCTGTACGATAAGACAACAGTTCGTTTCCATGAATTGAAAGAAGCAGTATAGCTGATTCCGGAGAGTTACGAGAAGACTGAGGGGTGATTTACTATGGTAATTGCTACTTGGAATGTTGAACGGCTAAAACATTATAAAAGCCTGACAAGAATGCTGAACGCCTGTCAGAGCATAGATGCAGATATTCTTGTCCTGACCGAAACGGATTGTCGTTTAGAACCCGAATATCCTTATGTGTTCAGGTCTGCTCCGCTTCACGATGTTGTGCCTGAGCTTTATGCCGCCACAGAAAACAGAATTACGATATATTCCAAATATCCGCTTGTTCGCCGCCTTGAAACATTCGACGAGCATACTTCTGTTTGTGTTGAGCTGGCAACGGAGTATGGGAACTTGATTGTATACGGAACGATTATCGGTGTGTTTGGCAACCGCCATTCGTCATTCCTACCGGATTTAACAAAGCAGATGAACGATGTTGAAAGGCTTTCTGGGATGAACAACAACATCTGCTTTTGCGGAGACTTTAATCTGAGTTTTGCTGACAACTATTATTTCACGGCAGAGGGACGAAAGAGAGTCCTTACACAGTTTGAGAAATGCGGACTTTCGATTCTGACGGGAAATCAGCCTGAATGTATTGACCACATTGCCATATCGGACTGTTTCGTAAATGGTCATCCGTGCAGTATTGAAGAATGGAATCAAGACAAGCAACTTTCCGATCATAAGGGAATTGCAGTGTCGCTTAAATAATCGGATAATTAGGAGGAAAACGGAATGAAGAAAGTATTGGTTTTAGCAGGAAGTCCTCGTATCAACGGAAACTCTTCCACTCTGAGCAGAGAGTTTGCCAGAGGTGCTGAGGATGCAGGAAACAGTGTCGAATGGATCGATGTCGTAAAGAAAAATGTGAAAGGATGTCTTGGGTGTAATGCTTGCTACCGCAACGAAGGTGTCTGCGTTCAGAAGGACGATATGGAAGAAATCAGAGAAAAGATGATTGCCGCTGATGTGATCGTCCTGTCCTCTCCGATTTACTTCTACACCATGACCGCCCAACTGAAAACGGTAGTGGATCGTACATACGCCTTCTATCAGCAGCTTGCAGGAAAGGAGTTTTACTTCGTAATTACCTGCGGCGCAGATTCTATGGAGTACACCACCGATATGTTAGCCTCTTTGCGTGGCTTTACTTGCTGTGTTCCAGAGGCAAAAGAAGCCGGTGTTCTGTATGGCATCGGTGTGTATGAAGCTGGCGAGGTGAAGAATCAGAAAGTATTTGCAGAAGCCTACGAAATGGGAAGACAGATCAAATAGAAAGCAACGGAGGGCAGTCGGTATGAACGGAAAGAACAAATATGAAGACATCATCAATCTTCCGCACCATGTCTCTTCCACCCGTCCGCAAATGTCAATGGCAGATCGAGCGGCGCAGTTCTCTCCGTTTGCTGCCCTCACCGGTCATGACGCAGCGATCAAGGAAACGGCAAGATTGACAGACAGCAGAACAGAGCTTGATGAAGAAGCCCTGAGCATTCTTAACATGAAATTTCAGATGCTCATTGAAAAGATGGACTGTGAGCCTACCGTCACAATCTCATACTTTAAGCCCGACGAGCGCAAGGACGGAGGCGCATATCTTGAGGCTACCGGCGTTTTGAAGAAGATGGATGAGCATGAGCGTATCCTTGTTTTGACGAATGGGCAAAAGATTAGAATGGATGATGTTATAGATATTGAGGGAGACATCTTTGCTTGCCTTCCCTGAGAGAAAAGTTGATACAGTACACTTAAAAGGCTCAATACCGCATACCGGTGTTGAGCCTTTTGAAATAAGGAGATTACGGAGGTTTCACCATGAGAGTTTTATCTTGGAATCTGAACGGGCTATTGGCAAGTCTGAAAAACGATGCGCTTGCCCCCATAGCCGGACAGGATGTAGATGTGATCTGCTTTCAGGAGATCAGAACACAGAAAGAGCCGACTATCCTTGACGGCTATTTTCACTGCTGGAATCACGGAGAGCGTGACGGGTATTCCGGCACTGCTGTCCTTCTGAAATCAGAACCTATTCGTTTTTTCAATGGCTTTCTGAATGGGTTTGATGACAGCGAAGGACGCATTATCACAGTTGAACTGGATGACATTTATGTTGTGAACGCCTATGTTCCAAACTCCCAGCAGAACCTCAAACGACAAGCCTATCGGATGAGATGGGACTGTGCTTTCAGAGAACACATTCAGGAGCTTATGGAAGACAAGCCGGTGGTGATCTGCGGTGACTTCAATGTTGCGAGATCAGACTTGGACATCTATGAAGAGAACATGAGACAGTATTGGGCTGAACAGGGCTACGCGTCTGATGAGCGGTCAAACTTTGAGACGCTTTTGGAACTGAGACTGTGTGATGTTTTCCGGGAACTGCATCCCGATGAGCGCAGCTATACATGGTGGAGCAACCGACTGAACAAGCGGCTGGAAAATCGAGGCTGGCGGCTGGATTATTTTCTTGTGTCCGAGAAACTGATGGATTATGTGCGTTTTATCCGGCACTTGGATGAGGTTATGGGTTCGGATCACTGTCCTGTTCTATTAGAGGTAGAGTTATGAGTGTTGATATGCCGGATGAGCTGCTGGCTCAAATGTGGGACGATATGGATTGGTCTGCCGCAGAAGAAAAACTGGCTGCGCTTCAAGAGCGGCTGACGCTTGCCGCCTATCGAAAGAACGATAAGGAAATTGAAGACCTTCAAAAACGGATTGTCCGTGACATTGAGATTAAGTGCCTTGCCGTTCGTCATGTGGTTAGTTCTACCGCAAGTCCCGGCGTCGATAAGGTAAAGTGGCGTACCTCTGCGGAGAAAATGAAAGCGGCAATTTCATTGACATCCAAAGACTATCATGCTTCACCGATGAGACAGATTCTCATAACTGCTAAAAACACGGGAAAAGAACGCCGACCACGCATCCCGACATACTATGATCGGGCAATGAATGTGCTGTATGGCTACTCTCTTATCCCGGTCACTGAGGCACTGGCAGAAAGAAAGTCTTTTGCCTTTCGTCCGGGAAGATCAACACAGGACGCACACGCCTATGTACTTGAAGCACTCAAAGGACACGATGCACCGGACTTTGTTGTCTGCGGAGATATTAAGGCATACTACTCGCACATTCAGCATTCTTGGCTTCTCAAAAATGTTCCGATGGACAAGCGGGTCCTCTCCGAGTTTTTGAATGCCGGAATTGTGTTTGCCGGAGAATTGTTTCCGGCACAGGATGAAGGTATTTCCGAAGGCTCAAATATCTCTCCCTACTTGGGGAACTTTGTGCTGGACGGATTGCAGAAACACATTTTCGAGGGACTCCACGGAACAACTTCGCCGGAAGACTATGCGAATGGTAATCTCATTCGTTTCGCAGATGATATTTTGGTCACAGCAAGATCGGCTGAGGATGCACAGGCAGTTGTCGAGCTTCTGAATGATTTTCTTGACGAGCGTGGACTGACACTTTCGGAAGATAAGACAAAGGTTTGCAAGGTCACAGAGGGCTTCACATTTCTCTCCCGTTCATACATAAGGAAGAATGGCTTGATGTATTCAAAGCCCTCCGACAAAGCCGTGGATCGCTTCATAGACGATCTCAAAACAACCATTCAGACAAACAAAAAATCTCAGCGTGACCTCATCCTCCTGCTCAATCGCAAGCTGAAAGGTTGGGCTGGCTACCACCGCTATACGGATGCAACAGACGCATTCCGTAAGGTTGATGCTGCTGTTCAGACGGCATTGCTTGAGGCGGCTATTGACAAGCATCCGAGGATGGCTCTTGCTAAGGTTAAGGCAAAATATTGGTATAAGGAATCTGACGGGCGGCATTGCTATGCTCTGCCTGATGACAAAAGCGTTCGTGTAGTCAGGCTGGCTGATACTCTGCTTTTAACCCACAATCGAATTAAGACAAATGCTAATCCCTATGTTGATCGTGATTATGCAGAAAGCCGGACACACGAACGGGAAATTCAGAATGTGACAGGACCATATCGTGCAATCTGGGAGCGGCAAAATGGCATTTGCTATTACTGCGGCAGACCGATTCTTGTTGACCAACCACGCACGACTGTTCAGCTCAATCTTCATCATCCTCCGTCCATACGCAACTCTGCCTATGTCCATAAAATGTGTGTGGCAAACGAGTTTGAAATCGTTCAGACGATGGAGGACATTTCTGTTCTGCGCCCCTATGATGTATATTCCATTCTTGAGGGAATTGCATCTGGGGAAAGGCTCAGGCGTGTGAAAAAAGAGATTCGCCAGGACTGGAAACACATTAAGCTCAAAGAGTATTTCTCAAAGGCGAACTCAGCATCTATAACGCTCACTTTTGAAAAGATTGAAGAAATAGAGGGACAGAAACTTCCTGCATCCGCTCGTAAAAACAAAGACTGGTGGTATCCGAGAAGCAACTGCAATCAGATCGCAGAGGCATGGATCACAGAGGGCTACTATATGTCCGCTCTTGACCTCAAGAAAGGCAAGGTCACTCTGCGTCGAGAGGAGGACGGCGTATCAAAACTGGTTATTCCGAAAGTCTTAACCAGCGGCAGATTACCGGACAATGCAGTGTACGAATTAGAGACGCACATGGAGTACATTATCAACAAATACGGACTGACCAAGAAAGGGTGAAGATGTCGCTTGCCATGCGACCAAACCGAATACGATTTTCTCTATAATATGGCTGTAAGGTAAAAACCGAGCAGCCATATTTACTATTTACGGAGGAATTGAACATGAAGAAGAACTTAACCGAAATCGTATTTATCCTTGATCGCAGCGGTTCTATGGCAGGACTTGAAGCAGACACCATTGGAGGCTTTAACGCCATGATTGAGAAGCAGAAAAAAGCTGAGGGCGAAGCACTTATCTCCACTATTCTATTTGACAACACAAGCGAGGTAATTCATGACCGTGTGCGTGTTCAGAACATCAAACCGATGACAGATACAGACTACACCGTTCGAGGCTGTACCGCCCTTCTGGATGCCATCGGTGGAGCAATCCATCACATCGGGAATGTCCATAAATATGCGAGAGCTGAGGATGTGCCGGAGCATACGATGTTTGTCATCACAACGGACGGAATGGAAAATGCAAGCCGTCGATATGACAGCGAGAAGGTCAAGAAGATGATTGAGCGGCAGAAAGAAAAGTACGGCTGGGAGTTTCTGTTCCTTGGTGCCAATATCGACGCAGTTGAAACGGCAAGACACTTTGGTATCGGTGAAGATCGTGCTGTCAACTATCATGCCGACAGTGAAGGGACACAACTCAACTATGAGGTGGTAAGCGAAGCAATCTGTGCTGTTCGTTGCAGTGCGCCTCTCGGTGCTGATTGGAAAAAACGGATTGATGAAGACTATAAATCCAGAAAGGACGGAAGAAAATGATGAAAACCATCACCGTGAAAGGGACCGGAAATGTGTCAGCAAAGCCGGACTACATTGTCCTCTCTCTATCCATTGAAGCTATGAAACAAAGTTATGATGAGGCAATGGACGAGGCTAACACACGAATTGAGAAATTGCAGGACTCAGCCGTCAGCGTCGGATATGAGAAAGACATTTTGAAGACCACGAGTTTCGATGTTGAGACACGCTATGAAAGCATCAAGGATCGACAAGGAAATTATAAAAGAGAATTTGCCGGGTACGCTTGCAGCTATCATTTGAAAATGGCGTTTGACTTTGACAGCAAACAGCTTGCAAGAGTTATTTCTTCGATTGCCGGATGCGGAGCAAAGCCGGAATTGAGTGTAGCATTCACCGTTAAGAATCCTGCGGCGATCAGCGAAGAACTGCTCATCAGCGCAACCCAAAATGCTAAAACAAAGGCTGAGATTCTTTGCAAAGCATCTGGTAGTACGCTTGGTCAGCTTCTCAATATTGATTATAACTGGGGAGAGCTGAATGTATTTTCCCGAACAAACTACGAAGTTGAGGACTGTATTCAGCCGCTAATGGCAATGAGCAGATGTTCTGCACCTGAGATTGAGCCGGATGATATAGATGTCACCGATACCGTGGCTTTCACATGGGAAATTTGCTGATTTTCAAGTAATTTGAAGTCCGGTACTCAACAAAAGCCGATTTTTTGTCCGTTGTAAAGTGAAGGGGTATTTTACGGGGACTCCGCTCTTGGATTACGATTTTAGAGAATAGCAAGCACAGCCGGTGTATATACACACGGCGATTTTCGATTAAGGAAACCCTCCCCTTAATCACAGAAAATGCTTGTTGGGAGTCTCCCAAACCCTCTATCATTACGAAAGGACGAACGCCTATGGCAAATAGAACAAGACCAAATCAGATTCTTTTCTTTGTCTCCGATGATGAGAAAAGAATCATTCAAGCCAAGATGAGACAACTTGGAACAAAGAACATGGGAGCATACCTTCGCAAGATGGCGATTGACGGCTACATCATCAAAGTGGATTACACCCAACAAAAGAAACTTGCCGCCGCTGTTTCCCGTGCTGCGGCAAATATCAACCATGTATGCCGACGCATCAACTCCACGGGACACTTCTATGCAGACGATGTTGCAGAGCTGAAAGAGAGGCAGGCTGAGATATGGCAATTACTAAAATCAAGCCAATCCGAGGAACTGTAAACAAGGCTCTTGCATACATCCTTGATCCGAAGAAGACGGATGACCAGCTCTATGTTTCTTCCTATGGATGTGCAGCCAGTGATGCCGCTGCAAAGGAATTTGAATGGACAAGAAACCTTGCTGTCCAGAGAGGAATGCTGATGCCGAAGGTCATTGCACGACATCTCATCCAGTCTTTCGATATAGGCGAGGTTACGCCGGAACAGGCACATGAGATCGGCAAGCAATTTGCAAATGAATGGCTCAAGGGCAAATACGAATATGTGATTGCTACCCATATAGACAAGAGGCATTGTCATAATCACATCATCTTCAATGCCGTCAACTATGTGGACTTCCATGCGTACCGGAGCAATAAGCAAACCTACCGTCAGATGAGACAGCTCAGTGACGAGATTTGCAAAGAGCATGGCTTGTCGGTTGTTCCTCCCTCTCAGGGCAAGGGCAAGAGTTACAAGGAATACATTGAGGCACAGCGAGGGACAAGCTGGAAACAGAAACTCAAACAGACCATTGACCGCAACATCATCGTTGCCAAGGACTACGATGAGTTCCTGAAACTCATGGAAGAAGCCGGGTATGAAATTAAATACGGCAAGTACATTTCTTTCCGTGCAGAGGGTCAGGAACGCTTCACAAGAGCAAAGACAATCGGAGAAAACTACACAGAGGATCGCATCAAGGAGCGCATCACCGGACGCAATCCCCGGAAACTTGTCCGCAGTAAGAATGTCTCACTCATCGGAGATATTCAGGAGCGTATCAAGCTCATTGACAGCAAGGGTTATGAGTACAAAGCGAAACTCAGAATCCTCAAAGAAGCAGCCAAGACGCTCAACTATCTCACCGAAAATAATCTGCTGCAATATGCTGATCTTGAAAAGAAAGTCACTGATGTTCACAGTTCCTATGAGCGTACCGGATCAGACTTGAAGAAAGTCGAAACCCGTTTGCGAAAGGTACAACCGCTCATCAAGAACATCACGAATTATCAGAAGCTCAAGCCGATCTATGATGCCTACTTGAAGGCAAAAGATAAGACGGCTTTCAGGGCAGCACACGAGGCAGAACTGGTGATCTTTGAAGCGGCAAAGAGTACTCTGCTTGCTATGCAAGGCGAAGAAAAACTGCCCAGTTTGAAGTCGTTACAAGCCGAGCAACAGCGTCTTCTTGAAGAACAAGAACACCTCTACGCTGAACGGGCAAGGCTTAAAAAAGAAGCAAAACAGATCGACACAATAAAAGCAAATGTCGATGATTTTCTCAGCCCTTCGCTTGCGCAGGATCGTGATGTGGAACGGAATACAGAGTTGGAATAAACAGACCGAGCCTGAGTCAATCGCAAATGTGGCTCAGGCTTTTGTCTTATGATACCGCTCCAAGAAGTTGAAATATTTTTTGAATAATCGGAGCAACCCATTGAAAAATCGGAGGTTTTGGTGTATAATAAAATGAGTCTCGTTATAAGCGAATGATAGAGGTGCAGATTATGAGGATTAGCTACAAGAAATTATGGTTTCAACTGCTTGAAAAAGATATTTCAAAATCAACTTTGCGTCAGGATGTTGAACTGTCTCCCGGCACAATGAGCAAGCTCAACAAGAATGAAGAGGTGGCTCTTTCTGTCCTGTTGCGAATCTGTGACTATCTGAATTGTGACATTGGCGAAATATGTGAAGCTGTGCGAACGGACAAGAAGTAAGTCCGGTTTTTCGTGCGGCTATTTTTATTGAAGTGAGGTGTTGATTCAATGAGTCCCACTTGGGAAGATGCAACTGAGGCGCACAAGTACAGCAATAACCACAAGCCAGAATTGGAGAAGGATAAACGCTGCGGTTGCTTCTATTGTTTAGAAATTTTCTCTCCGAATGAAATTGAAGAGTGGTATTTCTATGATGATCCTTGTGATTGTAGAGGAACTGCCTTCTGCCCCTATTGCGGAATTGATTCAGTCATAGGGGAAAGTTCTGGCTACCCTATAACGAAAGAGTTCTTGTCGATGATGCACCGCAGATGGTTTGAATCCGGTGTAGGATTATCTCTGACTACTCCGTTTGGCGAGGTCAAACTGATTGTTGACGGGAAAGAGCGTTCCTTCCGTTATCATGCAATAGATAAAGATTCAAGATTGTTTCCTGATGTTGATGGTGTAGAACAAATCTCTGTCAAGTTTGAACCGGACGGCAAGGAACATACACTTTGCCTGAGATTAACCGGCTGCGATGTTGATGGCGAAATAGAGGGTGGCGAGTGCCTCGAAGCCTTGTCGTTTTATTGCGGCGAGGGAAAGATCACTTTAGGTTGCCGTGCGTCCTTTGGGGCTTGTGAAGAATACGATCTGGACTATGACGGCAATTACCATCCCGATGGAGTTGAGATTTGTATTCTTCCAAACACGAAAACCGACGAATATTATTTTGGAGTCTGCTGGCTAAATAAATGCACCGACGAAAACGATGTACAAACTTGGTTTGGTGCAGATCCGTCCTTTTGGAATATGAAAAGAAATGGGGATTGAGCTATGGATAATAATAACACCTACAACAAAGTAAAAAACGAATACACGGAATATCTTAGAGAATTGCATCCCGACTGGGATGAGTCAACTCTTCATACGCATATTTCAGATGCGTTTTTTGCATATCGAAATACGATTGTTCTATCCTTCTGGAAATGTTTTGCGGATGACACATCTATGCTTCAAGCGCAGAAAGACATCATGGATTACTTGGTAAACGAAGCTCTTTCTGATAAAGCGAAAGAGCGGACAACCAACTATTACAACGCTATGGTGAACTTGAAGGAGTTCCTTGATAGCAGGGGCGGCGTTCAACAACATATTGGCTATGAATACGATTGCGAGAAAACCATTTATAATTATTGCAGAATGGTTTACGATGGTCAGATGGAACTGGATGATGCCGTTGAGCATCTGCACAAAGAAGTTCCTTGCTTCGGAAAATCATCTCATAAGTCAGTATACAAAGTTTTTGCCTGTATGATGGATGGACAGCGGTATAGCTGGAAGGCAAATACCGAAACAACGATATACTTTATTACCCATATCGGACAGGACTATGGCATTGAAAAAATGAAGTCTGCGCTCATTGCCACTCAGGAAAATATTAAATATTACTATGCACAGACCGGAAGTAAATCAATGAGTGTTTGCCGTGGATGCCTGAAAATTGTTGCTGACACTGGCTTGAGTATTCCATTTGACGATGGCATTTTTGATGGAATTATCCCGAAACAAAACTCAGATACGACACTAACAGCAGATACGCAAACTGTCCACTATTGGCTTTATGCTGCCGGTGACGGGTCTGCCAACTGGGATCAGGATCAGGCTGATGGTGTCATGGCGATTGGATGGGACAATCTTGGCGATCTTTCCGATTACAGTTCTAAAGAGGAAATCCGTAAGAAGATGAAGGAGCTTTACGGCGATACGAGTTCCTATATGAATCAGGTGCTTGCCACTTGGCAATTTGCAAATGAAATCAAGCCCGGAGATATTGTTTTCGTTAAGAAAGGACGCAAGCTGATTATTGGGCGAGGCGTTGTCGAAGGCGAATATGTTTATGACACCGAACGCAAACAATACGCCAATACGCGCAAAGTCCGCTGGACGGATAAGGGCGAGTGGGAACTCTCAGAGCAAAGCGCGATGAAGACGCTTACAGATGTTACGCAATACACGGACTTCGTGAAAAAGTTACAGTGCCTTATTGATGGTGACAAACACGAAGAAGAAATCCTTGATGCCCAAGAAGTCGAAGAAAGTTATGAGCCTTACACTTCCGACGATTTTTTGCAGGATGTCTATATGGATGAGGATCGCTACAACACCCTCAAGTCCCTCCTGCTGACGAAGAAGAATGTGATCTTGCAAGGCGCACCGGGCGTCGGTAAAACTTTTGCCGCAAAGCGTTTGGCGTTCTCCATCATGGGTGAGAAAGACAACAATCGTGTTAAAATGGTGCAATTTCATCAGAGTTATAGCTATGAAGACTTCATCATGGGATTCCGTCCTACTGAAACGGGATTCGAGTTGAAGAAAGGCGTATTCTATGAGTTCTGCCGAAAAGCTGCTGAGGATGATCGTCCCTATTTCTTTATCATTGATGAGATCAACCGTGGCAACCTGAGCAAGATTTTCGGTGAATTGTTCATGCTGATTGAGAGCGATAAGCGCGGTGTTGAATTGCAGCTTCTTTATGCGGACGAGCAATTCTCCATTCCGAGCAATGTTCATATCATCGGCATGATGAACACAGCAGATCGCAGTCTTGCTATGCTGGACTATGCCCTTCGCCGCCGTTTTGCGTTCTTTGAAATCACACCGGCATTTGCATCTTCCGGTTTTAGAGCATACAGAACCAAGATCAATAACCCGAAGTTTGACCGACTGATCGCTACCGTCGAGCAGCTTAACGAAGTTATTGCAAATGATGATTCTCTAGGCGAAGGCTTCTGCATTGGTCATAGCTACTTTTGTACCAAAGCCACCATCAATGATGAGTGGATGAAATCAGTTGTAGAATATGAGTTGATCCCTCTACTCAAGGAGTATTGGTTTGATGAGGCGACTAAGGTCAAGGATTGGAGCCGCACTCTCAGAGAGGTGATTAGATGATTCGCATACAGAACATCTATTATATGCTTGCTTATGCCTTTCAGGTGCTACACGAGCAAGGTTATAAGGATGTTGCGACAGAAGACTTTGAAAATACAGCCGAGCTTTTGTCTGCTATTCTGTGTCGTGGTGTGTCCGTTCAAATCAAAAGAGGTTTGAGTCGGCAGTACATAACTAACAAAGAACCGCTTGGTTCTCCAAGAGGAAAGATCGAAATTGGAGAGTCGATAAAAACACAGGCTATCCGAAAGAAACAACTTGTCTGTGCTTATGATGAGTTTTCCGTTGATGCTTATACCAACCGAATTATCAGAACAACTATGGAGCTACTGCTTCGTGCGAACATATCAAAGTCACGCAAAAAGGAAATCCGAAAGCTGCTGATCTATTTTGATGGTGTTCGTGTTCTGGATATATACAACATAAATTGGGACATTCAGTATGACCGCAACAATCAGACTTATCGAATGATTGTTGAAGTTTGCAAGCTCGTGATTAAGGGATTGTTGCAGACTTCCGCTGATGGGTCTACAAGAATCATGGACTATGCTGATGATCAGACAATGGCAAAACTATATGAGAAGTTTATCCTTGGTTACTTCCAAAGGGAGCATCCTGCCATCAAAGCATATTCCCCTCAGATCGCATGGCAAGTAACCGATGGGTACAGGACACTACTGCCGACTATGCAGTCGGATATTGTGATTGCAAACAGGAAAGCGAAGAAAACGCTGATCATCGACGCAAAATTCTATTCCCACAACTTGCAGATGAAAGCACCCTATATGTCGCAGACGATCCATTCCGGCAATCTCTATCAGATATTCACCTATGTTAAGAACTGGGAGGCTTCGCCGGACGCAGATGTTTCAGGTATGCTCCTTTATGCAGGAACAGATGATAGCATCCAGCCCGACAACGATTATCAAATGAGTGGAAATCAAATCAGTGTGAAAACGCTGGACTTGAACTGCGACTTTTCAGATATTGCGGCAAAACTGGACTCGATAGCAGATAGAATAAAATAGAATAACCATACCCGGCGAAAGGAGCATATATGAATGTGCTTGATAATCCTGTGATGGACGAAATCTCAGACATTGTGACTGAGCCTGTCCCCACGGATGATCGCATTACTTATAAAGACAGCACCTATGAGATCGTCTCAAAGGTTGCCTACCTGATCGGTGTGCCGAAGAGGATTTTTGAGAATGAGCATGAAGCCCCGAAAATGGAGATTTACAACAAACTGGATGCAGACAAAACAGCACGGATCATCCGGCATCTCTGCATCATCAGAACTTCGATAGAAAGAAACTTCCGGCATATCAATGAGCGAATGAAGTTCAGCTATGTCACCATTATCAGTATGCCGGAGTATGTGCCGCAGGAAAGCCTACATCAGCTTAATGCGGATGGTGTGAACTTTATCAAGAAGTCCAGCGTCAAACTTGCCCAGCACATCGTTGAGATAAACAAGCTAATCTCGGACAGAATCAATAACTGCAAGAAGCTATTTCCTCTTTGGCTGAATTGGGAATACATACGAAACCTCTTCATTATGCCGAACGGACTGAAAGAGGACGGGACAAAGGAGGCAGCCGATGTTTACTATTCGCATCTGCTCTTCTACCCCTACCAAATGTATATCAACTGGGAGCCGCAGGAGATTGGAAATCTTCTCTACAACGACAAGAAGTTTGTGACTCTTCTGTACCAATGGAACGGGGACTACTTCGCTGATTACAGCAAGGTTTCCGACGCTGGCAGTTATGTCAAGGGAAGCATTTATGACTTCATCGGCAGCAGTGAAAAGGCAGTTGTCGTTGTGGACTGCGAAAACTCAGATCCGTACAAGCTCTGTGCTACCCTGAAAAATCTGAATAAGCAGTACACAGATAAGATTTCTTCAATCATTCTGTTCGATGATGTCCACACTGCATCTGCATGGCGCATTCTGGACAGCTTTACCAGCATTCCCGCTGAACACATGTTGGTTGAACGGGTAAAACAGAATAAATCCCTTGTGGATGTGATGCTGATCGCCCGAACTTGTCAGGAGCATTATAAGAACAATGTGGATTCCTTTATCTTGGTGTCCAGTGACTCCGACTATTGGGGATTGATCTCGTCCTTACCGGATGCTCGGTTCCTCGTTATGATCGAACGGGACAACTGCGGACCGGACTTGAAGAATGCCCTTGTAAACGCCGGTATCTTCTACTGCTACATTGATGACTTCTACTCCGGCAACGCAGAGGACATCAAGCTGGGAGCATTGCTCAAGGAGATGTACCGCTATATTGATCAGACCGTCCGGCTTAATATCAACGAGATGTTCAGCGAAGCATTGAGAGCAACCCGAATTGAGATGAGTTCGTCCGAAAGAAATCAGTTTATTGCGAAGTATCTAAAGACGATGCAGATAACGATTGAAGATAATGGCGATGTCGTTTTGCAGATAAAGAGAAAATAAGTCCAAAATATCGGACAATAGCCGTGATAAAATAGAAATGGGGATTGGCTGGCAACCGTAAAATGATCCTCAAGTATTGGAGATGAAGATATGGCATACCAAAGCGAAGCTGCGCTTGAACAACAATTTATAGAGCAGCTAAACAAACAGGAATACGCAACCGTTGCTATTCCAGATTATGATGCATTGGTGGAGAACTTCAAAATTCAGTTTGAAGCCTTCAATGCGGCAAAACTTGATACGCCTATCACCGATAAAGAGTGGGAGCGTATCTTTAACCTCATGCTCGGAAAATCTGTTTTCCAGAGTGCAAAAATTCTGAGAGACAAGTTTGTCCTTGAGCGAGAAGATGGAACGAAAGTCTATTTGTCTTTCTTCGATCAGGATCATACCAAGAATATCTTTCAGGTCACAAATCAGACAACCGTTGTCGGAAAGTATGTCAATCGCTATGATGTGACAATCCTTGTGAATGGTCTTCCTCTGATTCAGGTGGAGTTAAAGCGTCGTGGCATTGATATTCGCGAGGCAGTCAATCAAGTCATGAGGTACAAGAAGCATTCCTACAATGGACTGTACCATTTCATCCAGCTCTTTGTTGTCTCAAATGGCGTTGATACGAAATACTTTGCAAACTCTGACAGAGATTTGATGTATAGCCTTGCCTTCTTCTGGACGGACTTCAACAATGTTCGCATCACCAATTTGAAGGAGTTTTCAATTTCTTTCCTTGCAAGGGATCATATCATCAAGATGCTGACACGCTATACCATTTTGAACGATACCGATAAGATTCTGATGGTTATGCGTCCGTATCAGGTATATGCCGTTGAAGCCCTCATTCGTCAGGCTACACTGACGAATCGCAATGCCTATATCTGGCATACCACCGGAGCAGGAAAGACGCTGACATCCTTTAAGACGGCTCAGATCCTTGCCGCAAACCCAAATATAAAAAAGGTTATCTTCCTTGTTGACCGTAAGGACTTGGACTCTCAGACCACCGAAGAATTTAACAAGTTCGAGGCTGGCTCAGTGGATGTTACAGATCGCACCGACATTCTTGTCAAACAAATGAAGGACAAGAACCGACAGCTTATTGTTACTACGATGCAGAAGATGGCAAATGCCGTTAAGCGTCCGCAGTACGAAAAAGTTATGGACGCATACAAAGATGAGAAAGTTGTCTTTATCATCGACGAATGCCATCGCAGCCAGTTTGGAGATATGCACAAGGATATTGTGCGCCATTTCAAGAAGGCACAATTCTTCGGATTTACCGGAACACCCCGTTTTGAAGTCAACGGAAGGACCGAAGGAAAAATTACACAGACCACCGAAATGTTGTTTGGTGAGTGCTTGCACAATTATCTGATCAAGGACGCTATCTTTGATAACAATGTCCTCGGTTTCCATATCGAGTACATAAAGACGATAGAGGGAGATTTCGACTGGAACGATCCCACCCTTGCGGATGCGATTGATGTTGGCGAACTCTATATGTCTGATGAGCGAATGTCCCTGATTGCCAACCACATCGTTCAGAATCACAAGTCCAAGACAAGGAATGGACAGTACACCGCTATCTTTGCCGTCTCTTCCATTGAAGCCCTTGTGAAATACTACGATATTTTCAAGAAGATCAACCACGATCTGAACATCACTGGTATCTTCTCTTATGGGCAGAACGAGGATGCTGAGGGCAAGGACGAGCATAGCCGGGATTCTCTTGAGCGCATTATCAAGGATTATAACGAAACCTACGGGACGAATTTCTCCACTGATACTTTCGCCGCATATCACAAGGATATTTCTGACCGTGTGAAGGGTAAAAAGACAAAGACACTGGACATCCTACTTGTCGTAAATATGTTCCTGACTGGTTTTGATAGCAAACAGCTTTCTGTTTTGTATGTGGATAAGGACTTGAAGTACCATGATCTGCTTCAAGCCTACTCCCGTACCAACCGTGTAGAGAAAGAAACAAAGCCTTTTGGTATTATCATCTGCTATCGCAATCTCAAAAAGCGTACTGATGATGCACTGACGCTGTTCTCCAAGAGTCAGGACACATCCGGCATTGTTGTTCCGGGGTATCAATACTTTGTTGAGAAGTTTAATGAGATGGTTATGAAGCTCAAGGAAGTTGCCCTGTTCCCTGAGTCCGTAGATACCATGCAGAATGAGGATGATCAGAAGCTCTTCGTCGTTACCTTCCGGGAGCTGACGAAGTACCTCCAATCTCTGCAAACCTTCATTGAGTTCAGTTTCGATCAGGATGCACTCATTATGTCCGAGCAGGAGTATCAGGACTACAAGAGCAAGTATTTGATGCTCTATCAGCGTCAAAAGATTGACCGTCAGGTTGTCTCTGTACTGAATGATGTAGACTTCTGCATTGAACTGATGGAGAGTGACCGAATCAATGTTGCCTACATCATGAACTTGATCCGCAATATTCACTTCGATGATGCAAAGCAGAAGGACTACGACATCAAGCATATCAAGGAAGAACTGGGCAGAACAGACAATCCTCAGTTGTTGCGTAAGGTTGAAATTCTTCAAGCCTTCTTGGATCGCGTTGTAGTAGGTCTGGAAAGTGCAGACGAGATTGACGCAGCATACAATGACTTCGAGAATGAAGCAAAACGGGAAGAAATTGTGGCGTTTGCTCAGACGGAAGATATTGATGCCGCTATGCTGACGGATATTATTTCCGAATACGAGTTCTCCGGCACAATGGATGCTGGAAACATCCGTGACCGGATTGAAAAACCTATGCCGCTGCTTAAAAAGCGTTCGCTGGTCAACCGGATCGTGGACTTTATCAGACGGCACACCGAAAAATACCAATAAGGAGAGAGACAAATGGATAATTCGATTCAGACTCATCAGAAAGAGCTATGCAACAAATTATGGGCAATGGCAAACGCCCTGAGAGGCAATATGGAGGCATACGAGTTCAAGAATTATATCTTGGGTATGATCTTCTATTACTACCTCTCTGACAGAACTGAGAAGTATATGGTCAATCTTCTCAAGGATGATGGTATCAACTACGAAGAGGCTTGGGAAGACGAAGAATACAAGCAAGCCGTCATTGAAGAGGCTCTGCGTGATCTCGGCTATATTATTGAGCCTCAGTTCTTGTTCCGCAAAATGGTTAAGATGGTTGAGAACCGTTCCTTTGACATCGAGTTCTTGCAGAAGGCTATCAACACTCTGATGGAGTCCACCATTGGCAACGATTCTCAAGAGGACTTCGACGGTCTGTTCTCCGATATGCAGCTTGATTCTACCAAGCTCGGTCATACGGTGAAAGACAGAAGTGCTGTTATGGCAAAAATCATTGCTTCTCTGGATGAAATCAATTTCAGCGTTGAAGATACCAAGATTGATGTTCTGGGCAATGCCTATGAGTATCTGATCGGTCAGTTTGCTGCAACAGCCGGTAAGAAAGCCGGTGAGTTCTACACACCGTCAGGTCCTGCTGAACTGCTTTGCCGTCTGGCTTGCCTCGGTCTGACCGATGTTAAGGACGCAGCCGATCCCACTTGTGGCTCTGGCTCTCTGCTGCTTCGCCTCAAGAATTATGCAAATGTCCGCAACTACTACGGTCAGGAATTGACTTCTACCACTTATAATCTTGCTCGAATGAACATGATCCTGCGCGGCGTCCCGTATCGCAACTTTGAAATCTACAATGGAGACACCTTGGAGCATGACTATTTCGGTGATCGAAAGTTCCGTGTTCAGGTTGCCAATCCTCCGTACTCCGCAAACTGGTCTGCGGATATGCACTTTATGGAGGACGAGCGTTTCAACGAGTACGGCAAACTTGCCCCTAAGAGCAAAGCTGACTTCGCTTTCGTTCAGCACATGGTTCATCACATGGATGAGGACGGACGAGCTGTTGTCCTGCTGCCGCACGGTGTTCTGTTCCGTGGTGCTGCGGAGGAAGTGATCCGTAAGCACCTGATTCAGAAATTGAATGTTCTGGATGCTGTTATCGGTCTCCCTGCTAACCTCTTCTTTGGCACGGGTATCCCTGTCTGCGTTCTTGTCCTCAAGAGAGAGCGTAACGGCAACTCTGATAATATCCTCTTCATTGATGCTTCTCGTGACTTTGAAGCTGGCAAGAATCAGAATATTCTCAGAGAAAGCGATATTGACCGCATTGTCGAAACCTATGAGCGTCGTGAAGATGTGGACAAATATGCCCATGTTGCGACAATGGCAGAGATTGAAGAAAACGGCTTCAACCTCAATATTCCTCGTTATGTGGACACTTTTGAGCCGGAAGAGGAAATTGATCTGAACGAAGTTGCCGCTGAAATCCGCAAACTGCAAGCAGAAATTAAGGGCATTGACGCAGAGCTGAAACCGTTTTTCGATGAGTTGGGACTGGATTTCCCCTTTGAAGTGGAGGACAAATAATCATGGCAAATATATCCTCAAGTAACGGTCT
>Ga0129315_1000403_pt1 | contig 37660 bp, 54 predicted proteins | sample Cm827metagenome_FD_94432 | JGI IMG/M metagenome (GOLD analysis project Ga0129315, IMG submission 94432) | Eastern black-and-white colobus group fecal microbial communities from Wisconsin, USA - Cm827 metagenome | ecosystem: Host-associated > Mammals > Digestive system > Large intestine > Fecal... | reverse complement strand
TTAATACTTCTGCCATGTCATTGATGATGTCATAAATTTCTCTACCCATAAGAGCACACTCCTTTTTGAAGGAGTATATCGTAGAAAAATCAGCACATCAACAGAGCGTATTACTGAAATTTGCGTGTGCATACTTATATTCTTTTCCGTATTTTATCGACATTTCTATTCATTACTTTTCTTCCATAATGCACATAAGCAAAATTTTTCAATTTACTCCATGTTTGGCGATGTTGTTCAAAGAAGCTATCTGGATTATCATATACTCCATAATCCACAACTACAGCATAATTTTGTACAAACGTATCCTCTCCATGCCAATTAAGATTAAGCCTTTCTAAATTAGATACAGCCACCGCATATTTAGCAAACGCTCCTCTAACATTTTTATGCTTATCCTTTATCGCACTCATATAACTTTCATCTGTAATTACACCTTCAAGTGCAATCCAATTACCCAAGTATAGAACTTCTACCCAAGTATGCACGATACGTTCCGGCGCCAATACGGAAATTAACCATGATGTAGCTCCTCGCTGAAAATGTTTACTTACTTCAGAGCCATGCAATCTGCAAGGTATTCCTACACTTCGTAGCAACGCCATAAGTAAAGTTGCCTTTGTATTACATTGCCCGTATCCATCTTTTAACACTTCTTCTGCAGACAATAAGTCTGAACTGTTATATCCAAACAATATCTCGTTTCTTACGAAATCATAAATGGCAGCTATTTTGTTATATTCATCTAATTCTATCCATTTACGATTTTTTATGAGAGACTGTATACTCTCTACATCGAAATTTAGCATTTTAGTCATTTCAAGATATTTCTTCTCCATAATATCGCCTCTCTTTCTTCTTATGGCTCTATTATAGAAAACAAACCTCTAATAAACTTTCAAAAATTCGCTATCTTTTACTGTACTTCTCGCCGGAAGCCCCATCATCCTTTTTACTGTAGATGCAAAATGTGATGGTGAATCAAATCCTGCGTTTAATGCTGCTTCTGTTATCCGTTTCCCAGCTAATAAATCTTGAAATGCTCTTTCTAACTGATGCAGTGATAAATATTTTTTAAGCGTTATCCCTACCTGTTCACTAAATAAATGAGATAATCGGCTTGCTGAAATACACAATTTTCCAGCATATTCCTCTATCGAATGTTCTTCACAACTACATTGTTCAAGCATCTTAAGGAAAACTAAAATTCTATCATCAAATTGTTTGTTCAAATATGGAATATCAAAGCATTCGTACATTTCAGCTATAAACTTTCTATATGTTTCTGTATCAAATGTATCTTTCATATCCATTGCTATCTTCTTTAGTTCATTTGATTTACTATCATCCACAATACAATAGTCTTTGTCTTGCAATATACAATTCAATTTTATACCGATATCGGATACTGGTTCTATCACACATGTAAAATGAATTTTACTATTCGCTTTGAAAGAATGTCTGACATTCTTATTTACCAGAATACAAGAACACATAATCTTTTCTTTGCCTACTCTAATTTCTAACTCATCTTCCAAACATAGAAAAAACTGTATCATGCCATGACTATGTGCGGACGCATCCAAATGGTCTGTCAACATTGAAATCTTATCTATATCCCAATATATACGATTCATGCCACACATCCTTTCCACCTACATTTCAACAGAAAATTCAAATTTACGATTCCTTTACTTTGCCAACCTGTTCATATTCCTGCTGTTCACTTTCAAATATATTCAAGTATCGGCACACTTCCACGGTAAAGTCCACAAATGCATAGCCTTGTGCAGTAATCAAATTTCTATCCATAACAGTTCTATCCATAACACAAATCTCCTTTCAAGCACAACACAGATTCCGTCGCCCCCATGCGTAGCTGCAACATCTTGTTCTTGCTTTATAAATATATTTCGACTTTTCTCTTTTTATCAATCTCTCACACCGACCAAAATTATATATGTTGTTTAATCCAATTGATAGTAGCAATGTCAGTACCATTATTCAGGACATGATCAACCACATTCTTCTTTTGTAAAACTTTTGTAATCAAATTATCATCAAGTCTTTCCAATAGTGTAATAAAATCAACTTGAGATTTTTCTTTTACAGACTTAAGCAATTTTGCATCGCTAATCTTTCTCGCTGACTGATCTTTAGGATATCCCTGTCCAAACGATTCATAAAATAACATTTCAACCGTTTTCTTACAATTTTCACTTCCAGAGTAGGTGTATTCTTCGCCTAACGGCAACGAAATAGCATTTCCATTATTTATTTGTGCAAATAAGTATGCATCCTTAGGTGTGGGAGCATAGCCGCAGATAACTCCGGGCATATTATTACACGCCAACATCATTCCCTGTCCGGATGAACATCCTGTTACAACAAAATCAACAGCTTTACTTGCAAGAAGAATACCTATTTCTATCGATATCTCAATATATGAATATTTTATGATATCATCCGGAAAACACCCAAAATTAATCACTTCATGTCCTGTAGCATATTCCTTTACAGCATCAAATAAAATATTGTTTTTATTTGTCTGTGAACTTGCCTGAATCACTCCAACTATCATTATACTTGTCACCACCAAATTCAAATTCTTGCATGCTTTCAGACTAACCAGAAGCCTGAATTTTTCCGTTGTATTACTTAGTAAAAAATGTAACTGCTCCACCAATTATAGCTGAAAGTAAAGGAAACATAATGAGAGTACCAACCCATTTTTGATTTTTACCTTTACTGGAATATATGGCATTAAATCTTCAGTCCCTGGAATCAACCAAGCTTTTGTATGTCCAACCCAAAATTCATCTATGAAAAGACGGTCAAATATATTTCCTATCATAAAGATTGCTGTCATCTGCCAAAATGCACTCCAAAAATCGGATGCTCCATTGATACAGTATACCATTATGGGTACAAAGATTAACATAGGAACAAACAATCCAATTCCTGAAAGTGCACATCGCTTCTTTAATTCTTTCTCTGTGATATACCCCAATTCCACTACTCGCTTCTTTACATCTTCTTCATGAAAGACGCTTATAGGTTATAACACCCTTACCGGCACCATCCATATTGTGCACAATGAAGATGGCGGCGTAACTACGGAAGATCATGCCGTGCTTACCATTGAGGAAGGCTGTACCTTCACCCTTACAGGGGACTGTACTCTCTCCTCCCTTACCTGCGGGGGAACCATTCTCTATAATGGCTATACCATTACCCTTGCAGACGGTACTGTCCTTGGATAAAGTAATTTAAAGAAATTCATATTGAACAAGCGTCAGTCCGCAGGCCGGTGCCGTAGGCCCTGCGGCCTGGCGGTCTAAGGCATTTAAAATCCCCGGAAGCTCTTCCGGCTCTGTCTTTCCCATTCCCACTTCCATCAGGGTTCCTGCAATGATCCTGACCATATTATAAAGGAAACCGTTTCCCCTGACCCGGATCACGATCTCTTCTCCCTGTTCTTCCACCGCCACGCTGTCAAGTCTGCGGACGGTGCTTTCTACTACGGTATTTACAGAACAGAAGCTTTTAAAATCATGCTCTCCCACCAGATAAGCTGCGGCCTCCTGCATCCTTTTTACATCCAGCTTATGATAAGTGAAATAGCTGTACAGACGCTTTACGGGCTGTGGAAATTCCCTGCACAGGATCCGGTATTCATAGGTTTTGCGGCTGCTGCAATGCCGGGGATGGAAGTCCGGCTCCACTTCACAGGAGCTTTGGATCCTGATGTCCTCCGGCAGCTTCTGGTTCAGGGCATAGGAAAGCTTCTCTGCGGGGATCCTGCTTTCCGTATCAAAAACAGCCACATTTCCAAGGGCATGTACCCCGGAGTCCGTGCGGCTTGCCCCAATGACCTTGATCTGCTCCCCAAGCAGCCTGCTAAGCGCCTTATTCAGTTCTCCTTCTATGGTAAGCGCTCCCGGCTGAAGCTGCCACCCGTGATAGGCGGTTCCGTCATAAGCAACCACCAGCTTGATTCGTTTCATTGATACCGACCTTTTAAAATAAAATTTTTCCAAATACTACGATCACTGCCAGATAAACCAGCACTGCGCCATAAGCGCACCAGTCTCTTTTCCGGTAGATCAGCGGCTTCATCTTGGTTCTGTGCTCCCCACCCCGATAACATCTGGCCTCCATGGCCATGGCAAGATCATTGGCCCTGCGGAAGGCAGAAATAAATAACGGCACCAAAAGAGGAACCAGGCTCTTTGCCTTCTTGATCAGATTGCCGCTTTCAAAGTCCGCACCTCTGGCAATCTGGGCTTTCATGATCTTATCCGTTTCTTCCATCAGAATGGGAATAAAGCGCAGCGCTATGGACATCATCATGGCGATCTCATGCACCGGCACCCGCAGATGCTTTAAGGGGCCAAGCAGCTTTTCCAGGCCGTCCGTAAGCTGATTTGGCGTTGTGGTCAGCGTCATCACCGAGGAGCCCATGATCAGAAGGATCAGGCGCAGCGCCATAAAGGAGGCCAGAAAGATCCCCTCCTTTGTGATCTTCAGCTTCCAGAAGCTTACAAGCACCTCTCCGGGTGTGAGAAACAGATTAAAGCATCCGGCTACGATCAGCAGAAACAAAATGGATTTCATTCCCCGAACCATAAATTTTACGGGAACCCTGGAAAGTCTGATCACCAGCGCCAGAAACAGGATGGCGATCAGATAGCCGATCCAGTTATCTACTATGAACAGCGAAATGATAAAGCAGATCGTTGTAACCAGCTTTACCCTGGGATCCAGTCTGTGGATCACCGACTCGGTCTGATAATATTGTCCTAATGTAATATCGCGTAACATGTCATCTGATGCCTTTCTCTATTTCCTGCCAAGCGCTTTCAAAATGGCCTCCCTGGCTTCCTCTACCGTAGTAATATCCGTATCCACCAGAAGTCCCTTTTCCCTCAGAGCGTGCATGATGTAGGTGATCTGGGGCGCCGCCAGCCCTACCCGCTCTAATTCCTTATAATGATGGAACACCTCTCTGGGCACATCATCATAAAGCACCTGTCCCTTATTCATCACAATAATGCGATCCACATATCTGGCCACATCCTCCATGCTGTGAGATACCAGGATCACCGTCATGCCGGTTTCCTCCCGGAGCTTTGCGATCTGATCCAGGATCTCATCCCTGCCCTTAGGATCCAGGCCCGCCGTGGGCTCGTCCAGCACAAGCACCTCCGGCTTCATTGCCAGAACTCCTGCAATGGCAACTCTTCTCTTCTGTCCCCCGGAAAGATCAAAGGGCGACTGATAAAAGTACTCATCCTCCAGCCCCACCTGCTTCAGCGCCGCATAAGCCCGAAGCTGGGTTTCCTTTTGATCCAGTCCCATATTCTTAGGGCCAAAGCATACATCAGAAAACACATCCACCTCAAAAAGCTGATGCTCCGGGTATTGAAACACAAGTCCTACCTTGCTTCTTAATTCCTTTTTGTTGTAATCACTGTCATGGATATCCGCACCGCCAAAATATACGTTTCCGCCGGTTGGCTTTAAAAGTCCGTTCAGATGCTGCACCAGGGTGGATTTTCCGGAACCGGTATGCCCGATCAGGCCGATAAACTGTCCCTGGGGGATCACCAGATTGATATCCCTAAGCGCTGCATATTCCATTGCTGTGCCCTCTTCATAGACATAGCTTACATGATCCAGTATGATTTCTGCCATTTCTGTCCTCGTTTTCTGCTCATTTATAAGCCCAAAGCCCGGATCAGCTCTTCCGTGCGCAGGATCCCTTCCGGTATGGGAAGTCCGCTTTCCCTAAGCTCATGGGCTAAAAGCGTCACCTGGGGAACATCAAGCCTAAGCTCCTTTAACCTGTCCACCTGGCCAAAGACCTCCCGGGGCGTTCCCTGCAGGGCAATCTTTCCCTTGTCCATTACAAAAACTCTGTCTGCGTCAATGATCTCTTCCATATAATGTGTAATCAGGATGATGGTGATCCCCTCTGCCAGGTTTAAGGCCCGGACCGCCCGGATCACTTCCTTCCTTCCGCTTGGATCCAGCATTGCCGTAGGCTCATCCAGTACAATACATTTGGGATGCATGGCGATCACGCCTGCAATGGAGACACGCTGCTTTTGTCCCCCGGAAAGCTTGTTGGGCGAATGCTTTCTGAATTCATACATTCCCACTGCCTTAAGGCTTTCCTCCACTCTCTCCCAGATCTCCTTTGTGGGCACGCCTAAGTTTTCGGGGCCAAACCCTACGTCCTCCTCAACCACCTGGCCGATGATCTGGTTATCCGGGTTTTGAAAGACCATCCCGGCCTCCTGACGGATATTCCACAGGTTTGCCTCTTCACAGGTATCCATGCCATCCACCCATACCGTTCCTTCTGTTGGGTATAAAATAGCGTTGATATGCTTTGCCAGGGTGGATTTCCCGGAGCCGTTGTGTCCTAAAACCGCAATAAACTCTCCCGGATGCACCTGAAGGCTTACCTCGTCGATCGCTCTGGTAATGCCCTCCACATTTCCCTCGTCATCTCTTCTGATATATTCAAAAACAAGATCCTTCGTCTGAACCATTTCCATAGATCTTTATGCCTTTCTGCCGATCATACCGCAGCTTTCCCATTTTTACTGCACTTATTGTACAGGATATTGTTTTCATTTGCAATAGAATGTATTTTATCGTATCATTATCACATGTAGCTTAAACGGAAAGGAAGTATTCTTATGTCTAAATGGTTAAAGCCCTTTGGGGCTTTGCTTCTTATGATTATCGTCTGCTCTGTGATCGTCAGAGTCACTACCGGCGGACAGACCCTCAGCGAATATGCACAGGAAAATCCGGAGCTTGCCTATGCCACCCCTGAGAAAACAGCATCCCCATCCCCCTTTGCTTCACCCTCACCCTCTGCCTCCCCTTCGGCGGCTCCTGACGAGGCCACGCCTGAAATTCCTTCTCCGGAAAGCCTTTCTGCTATCTGCTATGAGCCGGGCTTTTTTTATGAACCCCTCTCAGAAGAGATCATTACCCGGATCACCGGGATCTCCTATCCCGTCCCGGAAGAGGAAGCTATGGGAGGAACTGTTCCCGCTGTCAATATCATGCCCTCCGGAAAGGAAGCTGCCATAAATTACGGAGATCTTTGTTACTTAACTGTGCTCCATTATGATTTTGAAGGCCAGGTACAGACGGGAAACCTGATCTGTAACTACGGCATTGCCCAGGATCTTCTGGAAATTTTCTATGAACTTTATCAGAATGAATATCAGATTGAAAAGATCAGGCTGATCGATGAATATGACGGGGATGACACTGCCTCCATGGAGGATAACAATACCTCCTGCTTTAACTACCGGGTGGTTGACGGCACGGACAGCCTTTCCAAGCATGCCCTTGGCTGTGCCATTGACATCAATCCCCTCTACAATCCCTATGTGGTTTATGACTACAAAGGGACCGGTGAAACCTATATTTCTCCTTCTGAAGGAAAAACATACGCTGACCGATCCCTTGATTTTCCATATAAAATTGATGAAAATGATCTTTGTTATAAGTTATTTAAGCAGCATGGCTTTATTTGGGGCGGCGACTGGAATTCCTGTAAGGATTACCAGCACTTCCAGAAAACCGACTTTTAAGCCTGCTCTCTTGCCCTTTCAGAAATAGACAGGATCTTTTCTTTTTCGGGAGCTTCCGGTTCGGAAGCTTCCGTTTTTTCTGTCTCCGGCGCTTCCACGGTTTGCTGCACCTCTTGATCCTTTAACAGACCGCTGAATTCTGCTTCCAGGATCTGTCTGGCTACTCTGCTGCGAAATACCTTCTTGCGGATGGAAATGATCATCACACAGGCTGCCGCACAAAGAGCCGCCATAATCACTGCTGCCAGAACCCTGGTACTGAGCTTGGTTCCCTGGCTGTATAACATGGTGCTTCCAAATAGTGCAAAGGTCAGGATGGACAGAACGATCATATAAAGCCCGCTTCCGCTTTCCTGCATGCAGGCATGCTCATAATAATACTGCTCTTTTGTCTTCACCCGCGCTGCAAGCTGCTCTCTGATCTCTGTCACCATAGCCACTCCGTTTTCCTTTACTGCTCTGCTTTCCTTTGCCGCTGCGCTTTCCTTTTCTGTACCGAGACTGTGCAGCTTTTCTGCCGCTTTGGGCTTCAGCTTTTCAAAGAGATAAGCAATCCCGTTTAACAGTCCTGCAAACAGATCGATCACCGCCACAAATAAATTGATGATCGCCTTAAAAAACGCCTTTATAGCCTGATAAATATTGTCCATTCCTGCTTATACCTCAAACATTTCCATGCTTTCCTTCAGGTTCTTTGCAATCTTCTTCTGATCGTCCGCAATTTGAGCAATGCTTCTGATCAGTTCGCCAACCTCTGCAATAGACGCTGCTGATTCCTGGGTGCTGGCTGCATTTTCTTCTGCCACAGCAGTCAGGTTCTGCACCGTATCCGTGATCACAATCCTGCTTTCGTTGAGTTTATCGCTCTGCTCTGCAATTCTGCCGATGGCGGCAATGGATTCGTCTACCTGTCCGATAACCTGGCGGACCTGCTCGTCCGTCTTAAGCACATTCTCATTCTGCTGGTGCATGATCTCCTTCACTGCCTCCATGGTATCCACTGCTTTACCGGAGTCAGCAAGAAGGGAGGTAATGATCTCCTCGATCTGCCTTGCAGACTCATTGGACTGCTCTGCAAGCTTCTGGATCTGCCCTGCAACTACGGCAAAGCCTCTTCCCTGCTCTCCTGCCCTTGCCGCCTCAATAGATGCGTTTAAGGAAAGAAGGTTGGTTTCCTCTGCGATCTCGGTGATCAGTGCAGTTGCTTCCTTGATCTTCTGGGCAGAGGAATTGGTGGTGTTGGTCTGTTCATAGATCATGTCAATGGACTCTCTGGTCTTATCGCTGATCTTCTGCAGCTCTTCCAGTGTCTGAACCGCATTCTGACCGGAAATCTTGATCTGTTTTGCATTTTCATTGAGGGTATCCACCTCTCTGGAGGTATCCTCGATCATATTCCCCATGGTAATGATATTCTCGGTAGCGCTCTGGGTCTCCTGCGCCTGGTTTCCGGCGCCCTCTGCAATCTCCTCCACAGCGCGCTCAATCTGGGTAACATGCTCTGTACTGGTGCTTGTCTTTTCATGTAAAGTTTCTGAACTGTCATGAAGAGTCTTGCTATCATCCATAATTCCAGACATAACACGGTTCAATTCATCCTTTAATTTGGCAACAGCTCCGCTGATCTGTCCGATCTCATCCTTACGCTTTATAAGCTTATCATCCATCTTTCCGTTCAGCTTACCGGAAGCCACTTCTTCCAGGGCAGCAGTTCCCTGCTTCAGGCCCTTTGCCATTCTTTGAACCACCAGAATGGTAGATGCGGAAAAGACCAGAACAAATACGCCCATGATCCCGACGATCAATCCAATGATCTTGTTAATCTCAGCTTTTGCTTCTACCTGCGGCATTCCTGCAAATACCATTCCTACAGTGCTTCCATTTTCCGTAACCGGAATGTAATAGCCAAAGTAAGGCTTGCCATTTACATTGACATCATCTGAAAAGTATTCCTGATTCCCCTTCAGAACCTTCTCTGATACTATGTCCTGCGCAGTGGTTCCAACGGCCCTCTTGCCGCTCTCGTCCATAACGGATGTCATGTATCTGATGTCCCCGTAAAATACAGTAATGTCCATATCTGATGCACTTTTCACATGGTCAGCAATATCCACAGCCTCTGATATGTTAAACTCGCCCTTGTAGAGAACGCCATCCTCCACATGGTATTCTCCTTCGTCTGCATAAGAGATCGTATCCAGGACAGCAACGGCAGCGCCTTGAAGCCCGTTTTCAATGTTGTCCGTAACAACCTCTTTGATTCTGGCGTTTCCAAAGAAAATGGTGGTCATACCAAGAATAACCAATGGAAACAGTGACATTGCTAGCATTTTTGATTGCATTTTCATAATATTTCACAGCCCCTTGTTGTATGATATGTATAAATTTAATATAATCATTATACCATATCTTGTAATTTTGTCCATATTTATTCCGTTTGTATTGTGTAAAGGACACAAATAAATGCCGTGTGAAATGCTTCACACGGCATTTAACTGGTTCAATTTAATTTAAACAAGCTCAAGAACTACTTCCATAGCTCCGTCGCCCTTACGCTGGCCGATCTTGATCACTCTGGTGTATCCACCGTTACGGCTTGCGTACTTAACGCCATACTCATCAAAAAGCTTTGCAACAAGGTCAACTTCCTTGGTTCCCTTCTTGCGTCCAGCCTTTGTAGCAGGTACTTCCACTACAGGGTAAAGAACCTTGAGCATCTGACGTCTTGCATGAGATCTGCTGGGAAAATCCTTCTTGATCTCCTTCTCAACAGTTTCAAACTTGGTTACCTTCTTGCCATCAACAACTTCCTTTACTCTCTTTCCGTCCTTATCCTTTACGGGAACCTTTGCGGAAACCTTAACAGTTTCAAAGTTGTCCTTTTCCTTTACAGCAAGTGCGATCAGTCCGTCAACGATCTTCTGAACTTCCTTTGCTCTTGCCTGGGTGGTAACGATCTTTCCCTTATAGATCAGGCTTGTAACCTGGCTTCTTAAAAGAGCCTTTCTCTGATCTGATGTTCTTCCAAGTTTTCTGTACTGTGCCATTTTTCATCCTTTCCAAAGAAGCCTCAGCTTCTTTTCTCAGCGGGCAAATGCCCTTCATGGTACATCCGGCCACGCGCTTTGGTCTTATTTGCCGAATGCATGGTTACCATTTATGAGAACATGGGGCATGCGCATCGGTCTTACTGCCCTGTGTTTCATATCGTTACTGATTACGCTTCATCACTGGGATTTAACTGTAATCCTAATTCTTTTAATTTTGCAAGCACTTCTTCAAGAGACTTGCGACCAAGGTTACGAACCTTCATCATGTCCTCAGAAGTCTTATTGGTAAGCTCCTCAACTGTGTTGATACCGGCTCTCTTTAAGCAGTTATAGGAACGAACAGAAAGCTCAAGCTCATCAATGCTCATTTCCAGAACCTTTTCCTTCTCATCCTCTTCCTTCTCTACCATTACCTCTGCGGTCTTGGCATTTTCAGAAAGGTCAATGAAAAGACTTAAATGCTCGCTCAGCACCTTTGCAGCTAAGCTCACTGCCTCATCAGGAGCAAGGGTACCGTTGGTGTGTACATCCAGGGTCAGCTTATCAAAATCGGTAATCTGTCCTACACGGGTATTCTCAACAGTAACATTGACTCTCTCAACGGGAGTATAGATAGAATCCACAGCGATCACGCCGATAGGCAGGTCTTCGCTCTTATTCTTATCTGCGCTTACATAGCCTCTGCCTCTTGTGATCGTAAGTTCCATGTAAAGCTTGGTATTCTTACCGCTCAAGGTAGCGATAGGCTGGTCAGGATTTAAGATCTCAATGTCCTGATCACACTGAATATCGGAAGCTCTTACAACACCCTCTCCCTCATATTCAATATACGCTGTCTTAGGCTCGTTTGTATCGCTGTTATTTTTGATAGCAAGGCTCTTGATGTTCATGATAATCTCAGTCACATCTTCCTTCACGCCTTCCATAGAACTGAACTCATGAAGCACACCCTCAATCTTTACCTGGCTTACAGCAGCACCAGGAAGGGAAGAAAGCATAATTCTTCTAAGAGAGTTCCCCAGTGTAATACCGTATCCTCTCTCAAGAGGTTCTACCACGAATCTGCCATACTTCTTATCCTCAGAGATTTCTGCTACCTCAATATTTGGTCTTTCAAAATCAAACACTGCAAATACCCTCCTTTACGAACAACTCGAGTTCCTAAGCTAATTACTTGGAATACAACTCGACGATAAGCATCTCATTTACAGGAACATCAATCATTTCTCTTGTAGGAAGGTTCTTAACTGTTCCCTTTAATGCTTCCAGATCTACATCCATCCATTCGGGTACAAGTCTTCCTGCTGTAATTTCAACAATATCCTTGTATCTCTGTAAGGACTTGGATTTCTCTCTGATTTCGATCACATCACCTGCTTTGATCAGGTAAGAAGGAATATTTACGCACTTTCCATTTACCAGAACATGCTTATGTCCAACGATCTGTCTTGCTTCTCTTCTGGTTCTTGCAAAGCCCATTCTGAAAATAACGCTGTCCAGTCTGCGCTCCAGCATAACCAGCAGGTTTTCACCTGTCATTCCCTTCATTCTATCAGCCTTTTCATAGTAGTTTCTGAAAGGCTTCTCAAGAACTCCGTAAATGAATTTTGCTTTCTGCTTCTCACGAAGCTGTAAGCCGTACTCACTTACTTTCTTTCCTGCTCTTGCATTTGTTCTGTTGGACTTCTTGTCATAACCCAGATATGCGGGCTCAAGTCCGAGTGCTCTACATCTCTTTAATACCGGAACACGATTAACTGCCATTTAATAAATCCTCCATTATACTATTGTTTACAGCGCCTTCGCGCCTTCTTCCAACTGACAAATTGTAAATTCAGATCAAACTATACACGACGACGCTTGGGCGGACGGCATCCATTATGAGGAACCGGTGTTACGTCCCTGATGCTGGTAACTTCAATACCGCAAGCAGAAAGGGCACGGATTGCTGCCTCACGTCCTGAACCAGGACCCTTTACCATAACGTCAACGGTCTTAAGGCCGTGTACGATTGCTGCCTTTGCTGCTGTCTCTGCTGCCATCTGCGCTGCATAGGGAGTAGATTTCCTTGAACCTCTAAATCCAAGACCACCGGCACTTGCCCAGCTAAGAGCGTTTCCTTCGTTGTCTGTCAATGTAACAATGGTATTGTTAAATGAAGACTGGATATGTGCCTGTCCATGTTCAACGTTTTTCTTGACACGTTTCTTTGTCACTTTTTTAGTTGTAACTTTTTTTGCTGCTGCCATTTAAACTAACCTACTTTCTCATTAATCAAATTTACTTTTTCTTGTTTGCTACTGTACGCTTAGGACCTTTTCTGGTTCTTGCGTTTGTCTTTGTCTTCTGACCACGAACAGGGAGACCCTTTCTGTGACGGATACCTCTGTAGCATCCAATCTCCTGAAGTCTCTTGATATTCATAGCAACCTCTCTACGGAGATCACCTTCTACCATGTAACCAGACTCAATAACCTCGCTGATTCTCTTAACCTCTTCGTCTGTCAATTCTCTTACACGAGTATCCGGATTAACCTTTGCTGCCTCCAGAATCTTGTTAGAGCTTGCTCTTCCGATTCCGTACACATAGGTAAGGCCAATTTCAACACGTTTCTCTCTCGGTAAGTCAACACCTGCAATACGAGCCATTTACGTTTCCTCCATTTTCTCTTTCATGCAGTCAGCGTATGCTTCTGCATTTTTTCTGCACAGTAGATGTGCTGATAACTAATTGATTGGGGCGGTCTTCTGCCCAATCGGATTTCCCGATCTTACGCGATAAACACGAATCAAGAAGTAATCTCTAAGGCTCCGTCAAACGATTATATATAAAATCAGTACAGCTTCTGCTGCACTGCAGCCGCTTTCATACTAATCAGACAAGAACCCTGCCGCTTTCAAATAGGCGGTGGATTATCCTTGTCTCTGCTTGTGCTTAGGATTCTCACAGATAATTCTGATACGTCCTTTTCTCTTAATAACTTTGCACTTTTCGCAAATCGGTTTTACTGATGATCTAACCTTCATGTTAAACCCTCCTTTCAAAAAGACCGTTTTACATTATATCATAGTCCTGCCACTTACGCAAGACTTTTATTTATCTCTCCAAATGATCCTTCCCTTGCTCAGATCATAGGGAGATAATTCCAAGGTTACCTTGTCGCCGGGAAGAATTCGGATAAAATTCTGTCTCAGCTTTCCGCTGATGTGTGCCAGCACCCTGTGTCCGTTTTCCAGCTCAACCTGGAACATGGTGTTCGGCAGTTTTTCTACTACAGTTCCTTCAATTTCAATTACGTCAGCCTTAGACATGTGTTGCCTCCTTGTTCATTCTCTTTTTAATGGCCAGTTTGATTTCTTCATTATATATCATATGATGATTTTGAAGCTTTTCTGACAGGAAAGCTTCCGGGTCCCTTTTTATGATCTGTATATGCTTTGTCTTCTTGCGCTTTGGATTTTCCATGGTTCTTGTTTTTCCATCTGCAAGGAGCACAAGATCCTTTTCCTGCCCCACCACCAGATACATGCGTCCTTTGTCATGTCCTGCTTTTGATATGGCAAACATCCCGATCATCCTATCGCCTCGTCTTTCCCCTCTCCTCCTGGAAGAAGTGTGAGGATCTCCGGTTCTCCCTCTGTGATCAGAATGGTATTCTCATAATGTGCCGCCGGGGAACCGTCCATGGTCACTACGGTCCAGTCGTCGTCCAGCCAGCCCACCTTATAGGTTCCAAGGGTGATCATGGGCTCTATGGCCAGGGTCATTCCGGGCTGCAGCCTGATCCCTTTTCTCCATTGTCTGAAGTTGGGGATCTGGGGATCTTCGTGAAGACTGGTTCCGATCCCGTGGCCTACCAGGTCTCTGACCACGCCATAGCCAAATTTGGAGCAGTAAGCGTCAATGGCATTGGAAATGTCATGAAGATGCGCCCCAGCCCTGGCATGCTTTATTCCTTCAAAAAAGCTTTGCCTTGTAACCTCAATCAGCTGTTTTGCTTCCTGGCTTACCTCCCCTACGGGATAGGTTCTTGCCGCATCAGAGTGATAGCCTTTATAGATCAGTCCTGCATCCAGGCTTACAATATCGCCTTCCATCAGAATTCTTTCTTTGGAAGGAATTCCATGAACCACCTCATCATTGACAGAAACACAAATAGATGCCGGGTACCCGTTATAATTGAGGAAATTAGGCACACATCCATAGCTGCGTATCAGCTTTTCCCCCATGGCATCAATATCCCATGTGGAAATTCCGGGCTCTATCATTTCTCCAAGCTTTGCGTGAACCTCTGCAAGGATCTTGCAGGATTCACGCATGAGTTCAATTTCATGTTGGGATTTAATTGTGACAGCCACCTTAAACCTTGCCTTCCTGCTTAACCCAGAATTTCTGTGATTGCAGCAAAAACATCTTCCATGGGAACAGTACCGTCTACGCTCTTTAAAATTCCCTTTGCCTCATAAAAATCAATGAGGGGCTGTGTCTGCTTATGATAAACATCCAGACGGTTCTTTACGGTTTCGGGCTTATCGTCGTCACGAAGCACCAGCTCGCTTCCGCAGGCATCGCAGATCCCTTCCTTTTTGGGAGGAATATGCTCAACGTGGTAGGTAGCGCCGCAGGTAAGGCATGCGCGTCTGCCGCCCATTCTTCTGATGATATTTTCATCAGGAACATCTACATTGATGGCATAGTCGATGGCGTCATCCAGCTCTGAAAGCGCCTTGTCAAGCACCTGTGCCTGAGGGATCGTTCTCGGGAAACCATCCAGCACATAACCGTTCTTGCAGTCGTCCTGTGCAACTCTGTCTAAAAGGATCTTAACCGTAAGCTCATCAGGAACCAGAAGTCCCTGATCCATATATTTTTTAGCTTCCTTGCCAAGCTCTGTACCGTTTTTGATATTTGCTCTGAAAATATCACCGGTAGAAACATGAGGAACGCTGTATTTTTCTGCGATCATTTTGGCCTGTGTGCCTTTTCCGGCACCAGGAGCGCCAAGCATAATAATCTTCATATTCTCCTCCATTAAATATAGAGATTAAGGAAAAACCCTGCGGTTTTCCCCTAACCTCTAATCATTCTAGTCGTTCAAAAAGCCTTTGTAATTACGAACCAGCATCTGTGATTCAACCTGCTTCATGGTCTCCAGCACAACGCTTACGATAATGATAAGGCTTGTGCCGCCGAAGGATACGGATGCGCCAAAAATACCGTTAAAGAAATATGGGATAACACAGATCACGGTAAGTCCGGCTGCACCAATAAAGATAATGTAGTTGAGGATCCTGGTCAGATAATCACTGGTGGGCTTTCCCGGTCTGATACCAGGAATAAATCCACCCTGCTTTTTCATGTTGTCAGCGATCTCCAGGGGATTGAAGGTAATTGACGTATAGAAGTAAGCAAAAAAGATTACCAACACAATATACACAACAAGTCCTATGGAATAAACAGGCTCGCTGGGCTTGCACCAGTAGCTGGAATTTAAGCCCTTCAGAATATGTCCCCAAATTCCGGTTCCCTGATATCCGAAGAAGCTGCAGATCACAACCGGCAGCTGCATCAGTGAGGAAGCGAAGATGATCGGGATAACGCCTGCTGTATTAACTTTCAGCGGAATGGAAGAGGTCTGGCCTCCTACCATTTTTCTTCCCTGTACCTTCTTTGCATACTGTACAGGAATTTTGCGGGTACCATCATTTAAGATGATAACCATGATCACCATTGCCAGGATGATTGCCAGGATGATCAGTGCGGCTACAGCGCCAACGGCAATCGCCTTGCCAAAGACAAACTGTTCAAAGAGCTGTGCGATATCCTGAGGAATTCTGGAAATGATATTGATCACCAGCACAATGGAAATACCGTTTCCAACGCCGTTTTCCGTGATCCGCTCGCCAACCCACATCAGGAAAGCACTTCCTGCAGTCAGGGCTGCAATAACGGTGATCACATTCAGGGCATTGAAGTTTTCCAGAAGTCCATTATTGCCAAAGGCAACTGCCATGGCTGTGGACTCGATCAGTGCCAGTGCAACCGTCACATAACGGGTAATTGCCACAAGCTTCTTGCGGCCATCCTCACCATCCTTCTGCATCTCCTCCAGCTTCGGAATTGCAATGGTTAAAAGCTGTATGATAATGGAAGATGTGATGTATGGTGTGATGTTCAGTGCCAGGATGGACATGTTTAAGAATGAACCACCCGTAAAGGCATCAAAGAAATTGAAGGCATCTCCCGTCTGCTGTGCAAACCAGGTTGAAAAATAGTGTCTGTCTACGCCGGGCACGGGAAGCTGTGATCCCAAACGGATCACAACCAGCATGACCAGTGTATATAAAAGCTTCTTTCTGATTTCTTTGATCTTAAATGCATTTTTTAAGGTTGTAAGCATTACATCACCTCTACAGTTCCACCAATAGCTTCAATTTTTTCTTTTGCGGATGCACTGAAAGCATTTGCCTTTACTGTAAGCTTCTTGGTAATTTCTCCGTTTCCGAGGATTTTAACACCATCTTTAGGATTTTTAACAATACCGCTTTCGATCAGCGCTTCCAGATCTACAACAGCGCCGTCTTCAAACCTTTCATTCAGTGTTCCTAAATTGATACCAACGATCTCCTTAGAGCTGGGGCAGGTAAAGCCTCTCTTGGGGATACGTCTGTATAAAGGCATCTGACCACCTTCAAAACCAGGTCTGGGTGCTCCGGAACGAGCCTTCTGACCCTTGTGGCCCTTACCGGCCGTCTTACCGTTTCCTGAACCATGTCCACGGCCTCTTCTAAAATTATCACTATGCTTAGAACCATCTGCAGGTCTTAAATTTGATAATTCAATACTCAATGCTGACACCTCCTTATCTTATTAAACTTCTTCTACTTTAATCAAATGTCTGATCTGCTGAATCTGACCTCTTGTACACTGATTGTCAGGTAAAGTAATGGTCTTGTTCAGCTTTCTGAGTCCCATGGAAAGTGCGGTAGCTTTTACCTTGGGAACTGCACCGATAGTAGATTTTACTAATGTGATCTTTAACATCTTCTGCTCTGCCATCTCTGTTCCCTCCTTATGCCATGATTTCTTCTAATGATTTTCCGCGCTTTCTGGCAACTTCTTCCGGTGTCTTCAATGAGCTGAGGCCTTCGATTGTTGCAAGAACCACGTTCTGCTTGTTATTGGAACCTAAGGACTTTGTACGGATGTTCTTAATTCCGGAAAGCTCGCACACGATACGCGCAGGACCGCCTGCGATGATACCGGTACCTTCGGGAGCCTTCTTTAAAAGAACGTTTGCGGAACCGTACTTACCAATAAAGTCATGGGTAATGGATTTGTTCTCGTCAAGAGCGATGCTTACGATATGCTTCATAGCATCTTCTTTTCCCTTACGGATTGCTTCAGGAATTTCTACAGCCTTGCCAAGTCCTGCTCCAACATGACCGTTTCCATCACCTACAACAACAAGTGCGGTAAATCTCATGTTACGGCCACCCTTTACAGTCTTTGTTACACGCTTGATAGCAACGACCTTATCGGTTAATTCTAACTGGCTTACATCTATGATATTCTTCATGTTTTGCTTCTTCCTTTCCTAGAATTTCAAGCCAGCTTCTCTGGCTGCGTCAGCTAACGCTGCGATCTTACCCTGGTATATAAAGCCGCCTCTGTCAAAAACAACAGTGTCAATGCCCTTCTCAAGCGCTCTCTTTGCAATTACTGTTCCAAGATATGCTGCTGCTTCAACATTGTTTGTCTTTTCAAGCTGGTCCTTAACTTCCTTCTCAACGGTGGAAGCTGCAACCAAAGTGTTCTGAGCTGTATCGTCAATAATTTGAGCATACATATGATTATTGCTACGGAATACAGCAAGACGAGGTCTTTCAGATGTACCGCTGAAGCGGTTACGAATTTTCATGTGCTTCTTAACACGAACTTTCTGTCTTGATTCTTTACTAACCATCTCTACACTCTCCTTATCTATTTCTTACCAGTCTTACCAACTTTACGTCTGATCACCTCATCAGCAAGCTTGATACCCTTGCCCTTATAAGGCTCAGGCTTTCTCTTGTCTCTGATCTCAGCTGCGAACTGGCCAACTTTCTCTTTGTCAATACCCTTAACGATGATGATGTTTTGTCCATCAAGTACCGTCTCGATACCTTCGGGATCGATCATCTCAACGGGATGGGAATATCCTAAAGATAAGGTCAACTTGTTTCCGGATTTTGCTGCTCTGTAACCTACACCGTTTACTTCCAGCTTCTTCTCAAATCCTTCTGTAACACCCTTTACCATGTTGTTAATGAGAGATCTTGTAAGACCGTGTAAGGATTTCATCTTCTTCAGATCATTGGGTCTGGAAACGATGATCTCTGCTCCCTCAACCTTGATCTCCATCTCAGGTGCACACATTCTTTCAAGTGTCCCTTTAGGACCTTTTACAGTCACTTTATTATTTTCTGCAATGTCTACAGTTACGCCTGCAGGGATTGCGATCGGCATTCTTCCTATTCGTGACATGCCCGTACCTCCTATGATTTAGATTAACTATTTACGCTGCTTTTCGTGCTTCTTACCAAACGTAGGCTAATACTTCGCCGCCTACCTGAAGCTCTCTTGCCTTCTTATCAGTTACAACACCCTGGTTGGTGGAAATGATTGCAATACCAAGTCCTCCAAGTACCTTGGGCAGTTCTTCCTTACCGGCATAAATACGAAGACCGGGCTTGGAAATTCTCTTAAGACCGCTGATGATCTTTTCATTTCTGTCAGCACCATACTTTAAGGTGATGCGGATGGTCTTGAAGTTTCCTTCATCAATCAGATCATATTTCTTAATGTAGCCTTCTTCCAGAAGAATATCAGCAATAGCCAGCTTCATTTTGGAAGAGGGAACGTCTACTGTATCGTGTTTTGCAGTATTCGCATTACGAATTCTTGTAAGCATATCTGCAATAGGATCACTCATTGTCATTTTATTTCCTCCTGTATCATTTCAATGCAATATCCTGTACTTACAAAGCTCCAACGGAGCGAAGCAATTTACCAGCTGGCTTTCTTTACGCCGGGGATCTGTCCCTTGTAAGCCAATTCACGGAAACATACTCTGCAAATTCCATATTTTCTGAGGACGGAGTGCGGACGTCCACAAACTCTGCAGCGTGTATACTCCTGTGTGGAGAATTTAGGCTTACGCTGCTGTTTAATCTTCATCGATGTTTTAGCCATGAACTTACCTCCTTCTACTTAGCAAATGGCATATTAAACAGTTTTAATAATTCACGGGCTTCTTCATCAGTCTTTGCGGTTGTAACAAAGATAACGTCCATTCCTCTTACCTTATCAACCTTATCGTACTCGATCTCAGGGAAGATAAGCTGCTCCTTGATACCCAGTGAATAATTTCCTCTTCCGTCAAACCCATTAGCATTTACGCCTCTGAAGTCACGCACACGAGGAAGTGCCAGGTTCACAAGACGATCAAGGAACTCATACATCTTCTCGCCGCGCAGGGTTACCTTACATCCGATAGGCATACCCTCTCTGATCTTAAAGTTTGCTATAGACTTCTTAGCCTTTGTCAGAACAGCTTTCTGTCCGGTAATGGTCTCAAGATCCTTTACAGCGGATTCCAAAACCTTTGCATTGTCCTTTGCTTCTCCAACGCCCATGTTTACCACAATCTTATCAAGCTTGGGTACCTGCATCACGTTCTTGTAGCCGAACTTCTTCATCATAGCATCTATGATCTCATCATTATATAACGTTTTCAGTCTGCTCACGCTTCCAGTTCTCCTTTCCTAGAATTAATCAATCACTTCACCGGTTGACTTAGCAAAACGTACCTTCTTGTCGTTCTCAACCTTGAAGCCTACTCTGGTAGGCTGTCCCTTGTGAACGTACATTACGTTTGAAAGATCAATGGGAGCTTCTTTTTGAATAATTCCGCCATTCTGGTTAGCTGCTGAAGGCTTTGTGTGCTTCGTGATCATGTTAACGCCTTCTACAACAACCTTGCTGTTCTTAGCGTCAACGGAAACAACCTTGCCTTCTGTTCCTTTATCCTTACCGGCGATTACCTTAACGGTATCACCCTTCTTAATCTTTAATGTCGCCATGCCTGTACCTCCTATAATACTTCCGGAGCCAGGGAAACAATTTTCATAAACTGTTTTTCACGAAGCTCTCTTGCTACCGGTCCAAAAATACGGGTTCCTCTGGGAGTCTTATCATCTTTAATGATCACAGCAGCATTCTCATCAAATTTAATATAAGAACCATCTTTACGACGAGCGCCCTTAACGGTACGGACTACTACAGCCTTAACAACGTCACCTTTCTTTACAACGCCGCCTGGTGTTGCATCTTTAACCGTAGCAACGATCACATCGCCGATATTTGCATATCTTCTGGTGGAACCACCCATAACTCTGATGCAAAGGATTTCTTTTGCACCTGTATTGTCAGCGACTTTCAGTCTGCTTTCCTGTTGAATCATGCCAATTCTCCTTCCAAATTATTTTGCTCTCTCAACGATCTCAACAAGTCTCCATCTCTTGTCCTTGGACAGAGGTCTTGTTTCCATTACCTTTACGGTATCACCAATGTGGCATTCGTTGTTCTCGTCATGCGCTTTCAGCTTGTAGGTGCTCTTAACAACCTTCTTGTAAAGAGGATGCTTAACATGCTCTTCGATTGCAACAACGATTGTCTTATCCATCTTATCACTGACCACCTTACCGGTACGCGTTTTTCTCAAATTTCTTTCCACGACTTTATGTCTCCTTTCTTTGACATTCCTGCAACTTCATCCGTCTCAAAGCGGCCAAGCCTTAGGCTTCCTTCTGCTTCTGAGTAATTACGGTCTGAATTCTTGCGATATTCTTTCTTACTTCTTTGATTCTAGCAGTATTGTCTAACTGATTTGTTGCATTCTGGAATCTCAAATTGAAAAGCTCTTTCTTTGCTGCAACCAGGTCTTCTGCCAGCGCTGCAGCGCTCTTTGCCTGTAACTCTTCTACATACTTGTTAGTCTTCATTAGATGCACCACCTTCCAAGTCTGCCTTAGAAACGATCTTGCACTTGCAGGGAAGCTTATAGGTTGCAAGACGTAAAGCTTCTTTTGCGATTTCTTCGGATACTCCTGCGATCTCAAACATAACGCGTCCGGGCTTTACTACGGCTACCCAGTACTCAAGAGCACCTTTACCGGAACCCATACGAGTTTCTGCAGGCTTTGCTGTTACGGGTTTATCAGGGAAAATCTTGATCCAAACCTTACCACCACGCTTGATATAACGTGTCATAGCAATACGGGCAGCTTCTATCTGGTTTGATTTGATCCAGCACGGCTCTAATGCAACAATACCATAATCACCGTAACTGATGGTGTTGCCGCGGGTTGCCTTACCTCTCATGGTGCCGCGGAACTGTTTACGACGTTTAACTCTTTTTGGCATTAACATTATTTATCGCTCCCTTCCTGCACTGTCTTTTCTTCATTCTTCTTGGTAGGAAGTACTTCACCCTTGTAGATCCATACCTTTACGCCAACCTTGCCGTATGTGGTATTTGCCTCTGCGAAGCCGTACTCAATGTCAGCACGCAGGGTCTGAAGGGGAATAGTACCTTCACTGTAAAACTCTGTACGAGCCATATCTGCACCGCCAAGACGACCTGAACAGGAGGTCTTGATGCCAAGTGCGCCTGCCTTCATGGTTCTTCCCATGCAGGACTTCATAGCACGTCTGAAGGAAACACGGTTCTCAAGCTGCTGAGCAATGTTCTCTGCAACAAGCTGTGCATCCTTATCAGGTCTCTTGATCTCTTTGATGTCTACCAGAACCTTCTTGCCGGTAAGCTTGGAAAGCTCTTTCTTGGTAACTTCGATCTCAGCGCCGCCCTTACCGATTACAACACCGGGCTTTGCTGTGTAAAGGATCACCTTTACTCTGTCGGAAGCTCTCTCGATCTCGATCTTGGAAACTCCGGCACTATATAACTTCTTCTTAAGGAATTTTCTGATGTTGTAGTCCTCTACGAGGAAATCAGAAAACTCGTCTTCTGCATACCATTTGGAATCCCAATCCTTAATAACGCCAACTCTAAGGCCATGAGGATTAACTTTCTGTCCCATAAATTCTAACTGCTCCTTTCTTATCCTATCTCTCGTCCAGAACTACGGTGATGTGGCTCATTCTCTTCTCAATTCTGTAAGCCCTTCCCTGTGCTCTGGGGTGTACTCTCTTCATTGTGGGTCCCTTATTTGCAAAGCACTCTGCAACATAAAGGTGTTCCGGATTCGGATACTTTGTAGGGTCCTGGCTGTACAAATACTCAGCATTTGCACGAGCGGACTCCAGCAGCTTCTTGATAATGCTGGAAGCATATCTGGGATTATATTCCAAGATACCCAGAGCAGTTTCCACGTCCTTGCCTCTGATGGCATCTAAAACGAAACATGCTTTCTGAACAGACACTCTTGCGTAAGATAACTTAGCGGAAGGTCTGGTATCTTTCTGCGCATTTCTTTCTCTCTTAATTTGGGATCTATGTCCTTTTGCCATGATAAAACCTCCTATCTTACTTTAGACTTCTTCTCGTCTTTGCCGTGTCCTCTGTAGGTTCTGGTTGCTACGAACTCGCCGAGCTTGTGGCCAACCATATCCTCAGTTACATATACAGGCACATGTTTTCTTCCGTCGTGTACTGCAAATGTGTGTCCCACAAAAGAGGGGAAGATTGTAGAACGACGGGACCAGGTCTTGATGACCTGCTTTTGTCCTGCTGCATTCATTGCATCTACTTTTTTCAGCAGACTTGCATCTGCAAAAGGTCCTTTTTTCAGTGATCTAGTCATTTTCTTCTCTCCTCCTTAACTATTTGATCGCCTTGCCGTCTCTTCTTCTTACGATCAGCTTGTTGGAAGCCTTCTTCTGCTTACGGGTCTTAAGACCAAGAGCAGGCTTACCCCAAGGTGTGCAAGGGCCGGGACGACCGATACCGGTCTTACCTTCACCACCACCATGAGGATGGTCGTTAGGGTTCATAACGGAACCGCGAACAGTAGGACGGATGCCCATGTGACGCTTACGTCCGGCTTTACCGATCTTTACGAGGTTGTGATCAACGTTGCCAACAGTACCGATTGTTGCACGGCATACAAGAGGTACCATTCTCATTTCACCGGAGGGAAGACGAAGGGTTGCATACTTTCCTTCCTTAGCCATAAGCTGTGCGCTGTTACCAGCGGAACGAACCATCTGGCCGCCCTTTCCGGGATATAACTCAATGTTGTGTACCTGGGTACCAACGGGGATTGCAGATAAAGGAAGGCAGTTGCCTACTCTTACCTCGGCTTCCGGTCCGTTCATGACCTTCATGCCGTCTGTCAGTCCTGCAGGAGCAAGGATATAGGACTTCTCGCCATCTGCATAGCAGATCAGTGCGATGTTTGCTGTTCTGTTAGGATCATATTCGATACCGATAACAGTTGCGGGAATTCCCTCTTTATTTCTCTTGAAATCCACTGCTCTGTATTGTTTTCTGGAACCGCCTCCGCGGTGTCTTACTGTAATCTTACCCTGATTGTTACGACCGGAGTTCTTTGCAAGTGATACACACAGAGACTTCTCAGCGCTTGTCTTGGTTACTTCTGCGAAGTCAGAACCGGTCATGTTTCTTCTGGAAGGTGTATACGGGTTGTATGTCTTAATACCCATGACTCTTTCTCCTTTCGAGTTCTACATTTATTATCGCACTTGTGTGTGCTTAGTTTCTTTTTTACAGTCCAGCAAAAATCTCAATTTCCTTGCTGTCATCTGTCAGCCATACGATAGCCTTCTTGGTCTTAGCTGTCTTACCGACTGTCATGCCGCGTCTCTTGCTCTTTCCGTCAAGGTTCATGGTGTTTACCTTCTTTACCTTGGTTCCTTCGAACATCTTCTCAACGGCTTCCTTGATCATGGTCTTGTTTGCTTCCGGGTGAACAAGGAATGTGTATTTCTTCTCGCCCATGCCAGCCATACTCTTTTCTGTGATAACCGGCTTAAGGATTACGTCATAATAAAGTACTGATGCCATTATGCATACACCTCCTCAATCTTGGCTACTGCATCCTTGGTAAGCACCAGGGTGTCTCCCTTAAGGATGTCAAATACATTAATGCTTCCTACAAGCTCTGTTTTGATGGAGGCAAGATTTCTTGCAGACATAACAACCTTCTCATCATTGTCAGCCAGAACAACCAGTGCCTTAGACACCTTTAGGTTATCCATAACTGCCTTGAAGTTCTTTGTCTTGATCTCATCAAACTTCAGCTCATCCACTACGATCAGCTTGCCGTCCTGTACTCTGCTTGTGAGAACGGACTTAAGAGCTGCTCTCTTTTCCTTTTTATTTAACTTGAAAGAATAATCTCTCGGTACGGGAGCGAATACTACGCCGCCGCCTGCCCACTGGGGAGCTCTTGTTGAACCCTGTCTTGCATGACCGGTTCCTTTCTGTCTCCAGGGCTTTCTTCCGCCACCGGAAACCTCTGAACGGGTCTTAGCCTTCTGGGTTCCCTGACGCTTGTTGGCAAGATGCTGTACAACTGCCATGTGTACTAAGTGCTCGTTAACCGGTGCACCGAATACCGCATCGTTTAATTCGATTGTGCCAACTTCTTTGCCTTCCATATTATAAACAGATACGTTTGCCATCTGAATGGTCCTCCTTTCATCTCTCCGATTTAAGCCATAGTCTTAACTGATTCTTTGATCGTAACTAAAGCCTTCTTAGGTCCGGGTACGGCGCCCTTAACAAGAAGTAAGTTCTTCTCAGCGTCTACTCTTACAACCTCAAGGTTCTGTACGGTTACCTTTACGCAACCCATGTGGCCGGGCATTCCTTTTCCCTTGAATACGCGGCTGGGTGAGGAGCAGGCACCATTGGAACCCTGATGACGATGGAATTTGGAACCATGAGCCATGGGACCTCTGTGCTGTCCGTGTCTCTTGATAGCACCCTGGAATCCTTTTCCCTTGGAAATTGCAGATGCATCGATCTTATCGCCTGCTGCAAACACATCAGCTTTGATCTCGCTTCCAAGTGTGTATTCCTCTGCGTTATCTAACTTGAACTCTCTTACATATCTCTTGCAGGATACGCCGGCCTTGTCGAAGTGTCCCTTCATAGCCTTGTTTACGCCATGTCTGTGGGCGATCTCCTTCTTGCCGCTCTTGTCTTTGTTCACAACCTTTTCCTTCTTGTCAACAAATCCAACCTGCACTGCACTGTAACCGTCGTTCTCAGCTGTCTTAACCTGTGTTACCACACAAGGTCCTGCCTGAAGTACAGTTACGGGAACCAGAGTTCCGTCTTCGTTGAAGATTTGAGTCATTCCGACTTTGGTAGCTAAAATAGCTTTTTTCATTTCTTTACCTCCATTTGCTTCTACAGCGGGCCCCTATCGGGCCATTCTAGTGTAAGGGGTTTGGAAGAGCAATTATTTGTTCTTCATTTTAATATCAATGTACACACCAGCAGGCATTTCCAGTCTCTGCAGCGCATCAACTGTCTTGGGTGTCGGTGTGATGATATCGATCAGTCTCTTGTGGGTTCTCTGCTCGAACTGCTCTCTGGAGTCCTTGTACTTGTGTACCGCTCTCAGAATAGTAACCACTTCCTTCTTAGTGGGAAGGGGTACAGGTCCGCTCACCTGTGAACCGTTCTTCTTAACTGTTTCGATGATCTTCTTGGCAGACGCATCTACCAACTGATGGTCGTAAGCCTTGAGTGTGATTCTCATTACTTGACTTGCCATAAAAAAAGTCGCCTCCTTTTCGCACTTTATAAAGATGTAAGTACGACAAGCGGTGACTGTACACTCTTCCGTGCGTGTCCTGCCTTTTCTTAAATACGCACGCAGGTCTCCCTGCGCTCTCAGCACGCTTAACGCCGGTGTTTCTACCTTACTTGGCAGACGATATGTTTGTACAGTGACTTGCCGTCAGGTTCTTTGACCGGAATTCCGGTCTCTTGACATTCGCTCCACGGAAAACCTGCAGTGCCTCTCGGCAAAGCAGCAACCTCACGCTTCTACGCTATCATGCCACAGCATTTGTTAGTATAACTGATGTTTTCTCAGATTGCAAGAGCTTTTTTCAAATATTTTTCATCTTTTTGTTCTTTTGAGGAAAATTCCTCAAAAAAGCCGTTTTATCAGCAGAATTCCCGCATATACGGCAGGCTCCCCGTTCTTCCAAGCGGAAGAAGGGAGAGCCTGTTTTCTTTTACTTATTCACCAATACGGTTCTGCTTTACATCTTCAAATTCCTGCAGCATCTCTTCTGTAGGCGGCGGCGTCAGCAGGCTGACTGCCACAATGCACAGAAGGCTCACTGCAAATCCAACAGCCAGGGAATAAAGTCCCGTAACGCTTCCAATGGTGCTTCCATTTATAATAGGAAGATAATCCCACACGATAACCGTCAGGGCGCCGCTGGCAATTCCCGCAACCGCTCCCTGGAAATTGGTTCTCTTCCAGTAAAGGGAAAGCAGCACCGTAGGTCCAAAGGCTGCGCCAAGGCCTGCCCAGGCATTGGATACCAGACCCATGATCGAGTTGTTGGGATCCAGGGCAATCACATAGGCAAGCACTGCAATCACTACTACTGTGATCCTGCTGATCCGGAAGATCTTCTTTTCGTCAGCATCCTTCCTGATAATTCCCTTTACAATATCCTCTGCCACGCTGGAAGCGCTGACAAGGAGCTGGGAATCTGCCGTTGACATGATGGCCGCCAGAATACCGCAGAGGAAAAAGCCGCCGATCAGGGGCATATGTACGTCTTCGCTGAACAGCTTTATGATCATCTTAATGAAGACCTTTTCTTCCTCGCCACCTGTAAGTACCTCAGGATACAGGTAAGCTCTTCCTACAATTCCAATGACCCATGCGCAGACAAGGGAAATGAATACCCAGATGATCGCAATGGTCTTGGACTTATTCAGTTCTTTTTCGTTGCGAACCGCCATAAAGCGCACCAGAATGTGAGGCATGCCGCAATAGCCAAGTCCCCAGGCAAGTCCTGAAATAATATCTACCGCACGGTAAGGCACGCCGCCGTTGGAAAACAGACTTAAGAAGGCCGCAGATCCGCCGGCAACGCCGCTGGCATCCAGGTTGCCGAGCACATTGCCGCTGCCCACAAAGCTGTAAGCCATGATCGGCACAGCAAGAAGTGCGATCAGCATCAGGGTTCCCTGTACAAAGTCGGTCACACACACTGCCAGAAAGCCGCCCAAAAAGGTATAGGCCAGAATAACAACTGCACCAATGGTAAGCGCTATCTTATAGTCTACATTAAATACGGAAGTAAACAGCTTTCCTCCTGCTGCCAGTGCTGACGCTGTGTAAATCAGGAAGAAGATAACGATGGTCACGGAAGAAATAAACAAAAGCACCTTCTTCTTATCGTGAAATCTGTTTTCAAAGTAAGTGGGAAGCGTCAGGGAATTGTTGGCGCGGATGGTATAACGGCGCAGCTTTCCCGAAATAAAAAGCCAGTTCAGCACTGTACCGATAAACAGTCCGATGGCAATCCATGCCTGTCCGGTACCAAGCGCATAAATGGAGCCCGGCAGTCCCATCAGGAGCCATCCGCTCATATCTGACGCCTGTGCAGACAGCGCTGCCACAAAGCCTCCCAGACTTCTTCCTCCTAAAAAGTAATCCTCTGTGGTACTGTTTTTCTTTGCATAGACCGCACCAATCACGATCATCAAAAGAAGATACAGCACAAAGGCCAAAATCACAAATCCAAGTGAATTTCCTGTCATAATATGCCCTCCTCATAGTCGTATTTCTTATTGCTCGTATCTTTATGCACAATATACATGTATACAAATATAAACGAATTAAGGGCATGCGTCAAGTTATTTGTGAGGAGAAGGGGAAATGATGTGTCTGTAACCGGTTAACAAGTTCTTTAACTTACGCTCTCATATTGAGCCAAGAGCACCCGATTTTACTCTCCTTCCTCACTCCTCAATTTCATTCAGAATATAATAACTACCTTTTAACTTTCCTCGCTTGGTTATTACTCCTATATTAACCATCTCTCTTATAATTTTAAGTGCCCTTGATTCTTTTACTCCAAGTAATTGTTGCACGTCTTTATTAGTGATTTTTTTCTCATCCAGTAAAAACTCAATAATTTTAATCTGGTTTGGATTTAATTCATCTTTTTTTATCCGTACTTTATCCGTATTTATCCGTACTTTATCCGTACTTTTACTATTTTTTTCTGCTGCTCGATAAAAACATACTACAAATCCTGATTTCATTTTCCTGAATTCATATCTTACATTCGCTGTCTCACAGGCATCGGCAATGCGTTTTAATCCCGTACCAAAACTCTCTATATCCTTAGAATAATACAAAATTCTTGCAATCTTAGGATTTCTACGAATCGGTCTTTCTGCCTTATCTATAAAGTCTTGTGGGTCATAACCTTCAGGAAAAGCTCCAGGGTTATAAATCTCCACACGGTCTTTATAAATTGCCACCTCATTACTCTGTCCTGATGCATAGTCTTTATGGCAGAAAGAATTTAGCAAAGCCTCACGAATTGCATCTACTGGGATCTCTGGTATCTCCGTACGTTGTAGTTCTCCTGTAAATTCTACTCTCCAATGAATATTACTCCTAATATAATTTTCTGCTATATCTACAAGTTTCAATACAGGCCCATGATGGCGTTGTATATCATTAAAAGTCAACCGTTCGTTTGTTGCAAATATCGCCATCTGAACATCTTGTACAATATCATCGCTGAACAATGCCTTACCGGCATTTAGTAAAGTGTCTCCTTCGATCAACTCTAATTGGTTTAAAACTGTTTTTTTATCAGTATAGGAAATAGCAATTCTCCCTACTTCATGAGCATGTGTTGTATATTTTCTTAACAATTCCTCATCCACATCTTCAATCGACTTATTTGAAATCAAACTTTCCCAGCGATTACCCTCCCTTCCACTTTTTAACAGTAACTCAGTAATCTGTTCCGGGGACATTACCAAATCCTCATCCGCAACTCGTATTCTTGCTATACCATATGCAAAATACGGAACCTGATTTCCCTCAAATTCGACACGAATACATTCTTTTCCCTCAAAAGTCACCTTATTAATAGAAGGATAAATTGGGGGATCAATAAAATTTTTAATCTTTTGACTAACTTCACGCAAAGATTCTTCTGTTACAATTTGCCCGACTGGTGTACCATCCGGTCTTACCCCGAAATACAATTCTCCATGTTGATGTTTATTCAAGATCGCACAAATTGATTGTATGGCCTCTTTCAATTCACCGGTTGATTTTTTAAATTCCAATGTTTCTGTTTCAATACCTAAATTCAATTACCCAACCCCTTTATAAAATTTCTTATTTCCCTATATTTTTAATGTGTCTTTTACTAATTTTATCTACTCCTTAACTATACTTCAAGATTTAATTCTCCAATCTTTTCATTAATCCGGCAAAATAAAATTTATCTTGTAAAATGTTATATTTAAATGAAATCTCTGTAAGTATTTTTTCTTCCATCCAAGAGTTAACATTATCATACTCATTTTAATGGATAGTATGACATTATTATTTTTCGTGCATTGCACTAATTTTAGTAATAATATTTAAGCTTCCATTGCCCCTACCTATTTGTAATCTACATAAAACATCCGGCGGTGTATGTTCAGCACTGCCGGAGTTTTATTTATGTATGATATTTTCTGATATGCAATATCACACGCCTGATCTGCCACCCCCTGTCATTTTGGATTTACTGATTTATCAAATAAATTTTTCTGGACAGCAAGTTTATACATATCCTTTTTGCTCAATTTCCTTTGCCAGATAATCTTTTGTTTTCTGCGTTATCATATATTGCTCTGTCTTTTTCAACACAGCATCCAGCAGTTTTGCCAGGCCTGCAGGATCTGCCAGCAATTCCCCCATCAATCTGTTCTCCTGCTCTCGTTTCTGCATTCTGGAACGATTTTTGTAATAATACTTATTACTCATTATTTCCTTCCCTCCATGATCTTCTGATACCAAATCCGGTTATATACAAATGCACTGACTAAAAACGCCTGTTCCGCTTCATGTGCATGGTTTCTGTTTCTTTGATGCAGTTTCATCATCTGTTCCCGGATCTCTGCCTGCTCCAATGCATCCATTTCCCTTATAATCGGCAGAAGATTATCTTTGGGTACATTCCTGTAGAAATTAATCCATCCCCTGTTAAAGCTTCCAATTCTATTCCACCATCCTACAGATTGACCTTTCTGATTATCTTTTATATACTGTTTGACTTTAAATAACAATTCCTTCTGCTTTTCCTTTCCTATCTTTAATTTCCATCCCGAATCTGCCAGTTGAAATTGATATCCTAAATATTCAATTTTTTCTAATGCATACACATATGTTTTATTCCAGTTAATCTGCAGCTTCAGTTTATCTTCCATGTATTTGTTAATCTTTCGTAACGACTGCTCTGCCTCCCCCAGATTTTCGCAAAACAGCACAATATCATCCGCATATCTTACGAAAGAATTTCCCTGCTTTTCCATATACCAGTCCAATTCATTCAGCACAACATTTGCAAGCAGCGGACTCAATGGGCTTCCCTGGCTAATCCCTTGATTTTTCTTCACAATTCTCCCATTACATAATGTACCGGCTTTTATAATTCTTTCTATCCATCTCACAATTCGTTTATCTCTTATATTGCATTCCAATATTCCTATTAGAACAGAATGCTCAATATTATCAAAAAATCCTTTAATATCTAAGTCCGCAACAAAGCACTTTTTCTTATTTGCATAAAAAACGCAACGTCTTACGGCTTGTTGAATAGAATGATGTTTCCGAAACCCATAACTGCATTCATGGAACCCCCTGTCAAACGCCTTAGCCAATTCCATTGCCGTTGCAAGCTGAAGAATTTTATCCCCTGTTGCAGGTATGGAAAGCATCCGCATATCAATTCCATTTTTCTTTGGTATCCATACCCCCCAGTACGGTGTCGGATGATACCGGTTATTTGAAATATCTTCCACCCAGCATTGCCCATATTCCTTCCAATGTTCCTCAAACTCTTCAGCCTCCGCACGCTTTTCCCCTTTACTGCGCCGGATCACTCTTTTCATTGCACAATTCATATTTTCTTCATAAAATAATTCCTCAATGACCAGGTTCACCATTTTCCTTTACTTCCTCCAAAAGTACATTCATCATTTCCTGCTGATTTATATTTTTCTTTTTCAATCCTTTATATATTTTTTCATCAATAGTGTTTCTGGTCACAATGTGTTCAACATACAGCTTTTGTTCAAAATCACTTGTCATTCTCCAGATCATCCTCTGGTATAGATGTAATGACCATGTAAGCGAAAACCAGACCAGAACATTTCCTCCTTTATATAGGCGAATATCTGAGCCTCCCATTGACGGATGGATCAGCCCGATCCTAATCTTATTCTGATTCCATTCCTCTATATCTTTCATCTGTTCAATTGCTTTCGCTTCCGAATATCTACTCATTATTCTTTTTTTATCATGTAAAAACCAATACGCAATCAAAATATTCTTGCCGGGAAACAATCTAAAGATTTCTTTTAACGCATCCAACTTCCTGTCATGAATGCAAATTACTTTCTGGCTGTCGTCATATACTGCTCCATTAGCCATTTGAAATAATTTTGTTGATAGTTCAATTTTATTTTTCACCTCTATCTTTCCGCTTTTTTTCATGGCAATGCACATCTCATCTTGCATCCAGCAGTATTTTGAATACTCTATACTGTTTAGATCTACATAAATTTCCCCACTGATAACTCCCGCTCTGTTTCGCCAATTCTCATCGTTTCTCACAAAACAAATATCTGTAATTTTCTTGCAAATTGCTTTTTTTGCTCCCTGCTTCGGTTCCAGATAATATCCCTTCCCCTGAGAAGTCTGTATACGGAAAAAATATTTTTCTACAAATTCCTGCCTGCTTCTTTCAAGCCTTACCCCACGATCAAGCAGATATACTTCTGCCCACAGATCTGCCAGTTCGTTCTGAATCGGTTCGCTCGTCAATGAAATAATCTTCTTTGCTTTGCTGCAAACTGATTTAATTTTCTCATATCTCTTTGTAGTCTCATTCTTAAATTCACTTACTTCATCTATAATTATCAAATCAAAATTCCATAATTTATATTTTAGAAACCACTCAACCGCATCATAATTTGTAATATATAAATCTGCGTTTTTATGCACTGCCCTCATTTTTTCCTTAGGCGTTCCTACCACAACAGTCCCTCTGATAGTCTGAAACTCATCCCACTTTTTAAGTTCCTGCATCCATACGTTTTCCGCTGCATATTTTGAGGTTATTACAATCGTTTTATACTGCTCAAAGTAGTCATACTTCATTTGATAGCAGGCCTGTAAAGCAATTGCCGTTTTCCCTGCTCCTACTCCCAGCGCTATCATGGCACGATCTCTTTCCAGAATAAACTCTATGGCCTCCTTTTGATATGTAAATGGATGAAATTTCACTCTGTATTTTCCTCCCTGATATAAGTCTTCTGTACTCCATAATTCGAAATTCTCATCTTTCCTGATGCATTACCGTCATAAACCTTCCAGCCACCTATTTTCTGTAAAATAGATTCAATTTCATAAGCATCTGCCTTCTTTATATCCGGTCGCTCCCGGTTGAAGCATTCGCACCAGATTTCCAAAGTACATACCCTTTTTCTCCTTGTCTCTCCTTCATTGTCTTTATTTTTCATCTCCTTTTGCATCAAATATTGTCTGCGCCGGTCAATATCCATTTCCTTCCATGTAGCTGGCAACAGCATTTCCAGATATTCTTCCACCATCCCTTGACGCGGATCCAATTCCATTGCACTGTGCTGCTCTTTCTCCGCATTTATTTTCACTTGACCTTCCAGAAACAATTTTTCACCGGCACGATATCGCTCAAAGATTTCTGCCCATATCTGGTCAACATCTTCCTGGTTGATATCCCAAACATTACACAAAGAATTTCCGGATACCTGTACCGGCCAAAATCTCCTGTTTCCTGTAATATCTCTTAAAAAGCCATCTACCTGATTGGTGCTCCCTACAATTATCCCTCTGCGTGGATGGCTTTCTACACATTGCGCATAGGTATTTCTGTACATGTCATCCGCTCTTGAAACAAATGATTTAACGGTTTCCACATCCACTTTTTTTATTCCGGCCAGTTCTCCAATTTCCATAATCCAGATGCCGCGCAGTTTTTCGGCTGCCGTTTTATCCTTCATATCATTTATTGTTAAAGAATCTGAATACCATCCCTTTCCAAGTTTTGCAAATAATGTACTTTTTCCAATTCCCTGGGGCCCACAGACCACCAACACATTATCAAACTTGGCTCCGGGTTCAAACACTCTCGTAACAGCGGCCAATAAGGTCTTTACTGTAACGCATCGCACATAATCCGAATCCTCTGCTCCAAGGTAATCAATCAGCAATCTTTCCGCTCTCGGAGTTTTATCCCAAGTCAAGTTAAGCAAATATTCTTGAATAGGGTTTCGATTTCTCTCCGAATACAGGATTGCCATCATAGCATCCTTGCATTTCTGTAAAGAATAAATTCCATACTGCTTTTCAATATAAAGCACCAGGTTTGCAAAGTCTGAACTTCCCCATCCTTTCCACATTCTATTCCACGGAGCTTCTCCCACTAAATCAATACTCTGACTCACCGAATTATAAAAAATATTTTTTAAAAGATGGTCATGTTTGATAATTTTTGCAAAATTATTAACCGAGGGCTGCATCGTCCCATGCATATCCCTGTCAAGGGTCTCCTTCCACTTTTCATTTTCGCTCTTCCTATTCATGTGTTCTCACCTTCAGACACTGCAAACTCCCCCTGACCGCAAGGTCTGCGCACCAATCCGGCATTTCCCGAAAACAGCCCTGCAATCTCTCTACAGCAGTCTCCTCATCCTTTTCATCAATGACAAAATATTTGTCAGTTGCCAAAATCACACTCTTCTTTTCTCTCATCAGATTTTCCAAAAAGGAAGACATAATATCCTGGCATATTGCATGAATAATTATTCGAAATAGCTTTCCACCGTTCAGTGCTTTTTTCCCGAACCATTCCTTTTCATTTGTTCCTAAGTAAAATATCTGATTACATCCCTGTGCATTTTTCTTTAGTCCGCATTCCATAAAAACCATCCTCCTTCCGGAAGGAAGATATATTTCAAGGTTTTCCCCGTCATAATTAAATTTGATTTTCCCGGTTTCTATTGTTGTTTTAAATGTCATAGTATAGCAGCATGCCCGATACAGCACGCCCCAAAAACGAACGATATTCCTATTTGCACTTCGCCAGTCCATAACGATCCTGTTCATTCCCATTTCTGTATCTGACCTTTTTTGTTTCCTTATATACTCCAATTCATTTTTTCCGCCGCCAAAAAGGCATGCCTGGTAAGCTTCTTCGCTGATATCAGCCTTTTCCCTATCGCCCCACATTCTCTCTGCCGCATCCGCAAATAAATTTGCCGGATCGTTTCCATCCTTCAGTATCCAATCTTCTCCGCTCAACCATGCTGCCACCATAATTTCTAAATTTTGATAAAAAAACAAGTAATGTTCTTTACCCGTTTCCGGAAGAATAATTTCTTCCAACACATAACCTATTATTTTTTCGGAGACACAGCATCCCTGAAGATACCCTGTATATTGGCATTGCCTTAGCAGGAGATTAAATTCCTTCTGAGAGGCCGCAATTATTTTTCTATAGTATCGTATCAGCCCCAGATCTCCTTCTAAAGCATTTCCTATTTTTCTCAGCACTCTTTCCTCTCCTTCCTTATCCAGTCCATGACTTATGAGTGCCTTGAATTCTTCATAATACCTTCTGTTGCACAGACCAATTGCATGACTTACCATTTGCAATGCCCTCATATAGTCTGCGCTTTCCTCTCTGCTTTCCTTTACCAATCGTTCCATCTGGACATCCAGCCTTTTTGTGTGGATTTCTACCATATATTGCTGCTTGTCCCATTCTTTCTGTTGAACATACTTCAAAAATTTTTCTCTTATGACACGAAGCAGATAAATATCATCCTTCATTTTTTCTTTATAGACTTTCCACTTTTCCGGAAACATTTCCGGTGTAGCCCTTGTCCATGCCCCCGCTCCTTTTTGGGGATAGCAAAAAAAACGTTCATATTCGTCATTTTTGTATTCCAGTTTTTTCTCGCAAATAAATTTCTTCTGTCTAATTGCACTGTGAACCGCAACAGACACAAGCGCTTGTGATATGCTCCGCCAATTTTTATAAGGCAGCGGAATCTGCATGATTTTACATAGCTGCAGCCAAACCCACTCTGCATAGTACGCATATTTTATTGTATTTAAATCCAATACTGCCATTACCAGTTCCTTGGGAAGCTGGCGGTTCTGCGTCATATCCAAAACCCGAATTTCTCCTTGATCAAATGAATAACATATTGCCAACGGCGTATAGGACTTGTGCAAAATCATCTGATAAAGACCATTTTTTCTAACATTTAAATCCGAATATGCTACTATGTTAAGCTCAAGTTCATGCATTTTCCTCTCTCCCTACTGCAAAAAATCCTCCAATTGAAAATCTTCTTTTGCCGAAATCTGACCACCAAACGGCTCTCCGTCCTCCAGCTTCTGTATATTTCCCAGCGCAGCCGCGATCCCCTTATTTCCGCTAAAGTTATATCCATAAAATATAACACTTATATTTCCGGAACATCCCGAATATACCTGCGTCTGATCCTTGATAGGTTCTATATTTTCATCAACAACCTGTGGCGCCTCCTTGCTTTTGGCATTAATGTAAAAGCAATTCTGATAGATTGGATTATCCGGTTTTTCTTCATCCCCATCATGAATAGGGCTTCTTAAATTGTTAGGAATTCTTCCACCCCATTTCTGAAGAGAATTGTTTTTTACATACTCAATTGCCTCCTGAATTTTTTCCATGGTTTGTGTATCTTTTTTTGATATGATAGCGGAAACTGAATACTTTTGTCCCCCGCCATACTGCACGCCCGGACGCCAACAGTTTAAATAACCGAATTTACAGGGAATAATTACTCTTGCACGACTTCTTTTACTCATCCAAAATCCTCCTACAATTTTTCTGCCAGTTGATATAGTTCGCCAAAATGATCTTCCGTAATGTCTGATAATTTTTCCACATGGAAAATGTTTAATAGTTCTTTTACCTCAGCTCCTTTTCCCTGCTTTGTTTTCTGCACCATCACCTTCCTGATCATTTCTAAATCAATTATTTCATCTTGTTTCTCATTTATTTCTGCTATTTCGTCCCTCTCATCTTCTTGCAGACTTTCCTTTTCCGTTTCTGCCAACACCTTTTGGATCATCTGAATACCTCTTAAAATTTCATCAAGGCCTTTCAGGACATTTTTTCTTTCTTTTATAATACCTGTCTGCTCCATTTTCTTCCCCTTTCCCTTTTAGTCTTTTCATCTCATGTGGAATACGCCTCTCTATTAATCTGTCTAATTGCATGTTTCGCTTCCACACATGCCCTCTTCTCATCTCCGTTATGCTTTTCCCATTTTTAAAAAACTGATATATTGTCGGATGAAATGATATAGAAAAAAGGTATTCCTTCTTTTGTTCTCCAAAATACCAGAAATACATTGGGCTACCCTCGCATGGATACTCTGCATAAATCACATTTTTTCTCATGTCATCACTCCTTTGCTGTGAAATAATCATACAAAAAAACGTTGCATTCTACCATGGTCTACAGCATCCATATTCTTGTAATTTTTCTTTATATCATTGTCATTTTCCCTTAAAATATAGTCAAAAAAATCTCCGGAAGACATCTTCCGGAGATCCCGCTTTTACAATCAAAAATATTTTATA
>Ga0129315_1000402_pt1 | contig 37694 bp, 34 predicted proteins | sample Cm827metagenome_FD_94432 | JGI IMG/M metagenome (GOLD analysis project Ga0129315, IMG submission 94432) | Eastern black-and-white colobus group fecal microbial communities from Wisconsin, USA - Cm827 metagenome | ecosystem: Host-associated > Mammals > Digestive system > Large intestine > Fecal... | reverse complement strand
CTGTAATGCTCATTCCAGCATCTATAATAGCTTTTCTATATTCGTTATTAAATTCATATCTATGTCTGTGTCTTTCATAAATTAAGTTTTCTTTATAAACATCATAAGCCCTACTATTTTCATCTAACTTACAAGGATAAAGACCTAATCTCATAGTTCCACCTAAATCTTCAATATCCTTTTGATCTGGCATTATATCTATAACAGGATATTTTGTATCCTTATCAATTTCAGCACTATTAGCACCTTCATATCCTAATACATTTCTTGCAAATTCAATTACTGAACATTGCATTCCAAGGCAAATACCAAGGAAAGGCTTCTTATTTACTCTAGCATATCTTATAGCTTCAATTTTACCTTCAATTCCTCTATCTCCAAATCCACCTGGAACTAATATACCTTGGCAATCTGACAATAATTCATCACTATTTTCTTCAGTAACATCTTCTGCATTAATCCATTTAATTTCTACATTTGAGTTATTAGCTAATCCTCCATGATTTAAGGCTTCTACTATAGAAATATATGCATCATGTAATTCTACATATTTACCTACTAATGCAATTTTTACATTTTCCTTTAAATTTTTAACCTTTTTAACCATTTCTATCCATTCACTATTATCTATGTCTCTGCAACCAAGCTCTAATTTTTCACAAACTAATCTATCTAGGCCTTCTTTATGTAACATAAGAGGTACTTCATATAAATGTTCTGCATCTAGATTTTGAATAACGCATTTTGCTTCTAAATTACAGAATAATCCTATTTTTGCTTTTAAGTCATCTGATAATTCTTTTTGAGATCTACAAACTATTATATCAGGTTGAATACCAATACTTCTTAATTCTTTTACAGAATGTTGTGTTGGCTTAGTTTTAAGTTCTCCAGCCTTACCTAAGTATGGAACCAATGTAACATGAATAAAGCATACATTTTCTCTTCCAACTTCATATTTTATTTGTCTAATTGCTTCTAAAAATGGTTGAGATTCAATATCCCCTACAGTTCCACCAATTTCCGTTATTACTACATCTACATCTTTTTCCTTTGATACTCTATATACTCTTTCTTTTATAGCATTAGTAATATGAGGAATAACTTGAACTGTCCCACCTAAGTATTCCCCTCTTCTTTCCTTAGATATTACAGACCAGTAAATTCTACCTGTAGTAACATTATTATTTTGGGTTAAATTTTCATCTATAAATCTTTCATAATGTCCTAAATCTAAATCTGTTTCTGCTCCGTCATCAGTAACAAAAACTTCTCCATGTTGATATGGGCTCATAGTACCTGGATCTACATTTAAATATGGATCAAACTTTTGTATAGAAACTTTTAGCCCTCGATTTTTTAATAATCTTCCTAAAGATGCTGCTGTTATTCCCTTACCTAAAGAAGATACAACTCCTCCTGTTACAAATACATACTTAGTTTTCATAATATTCCTCCAAAAAAATAAAATTTATTTATTTTCTTGACACTAATCCCCCTATTTGTTATAATCATAATTACCTCACTATTTATGATGGGTTTATAATGCCTAAATTTAATAAGTGTTATAATATCATAAAATATCAAAAAAATCTAGTTTTTTTTATCATTTTTAAATAAGATTATTTAAATAATCTTATTTAAATAATCTTATTTATATCATCTTCAATTTCACAATACATTTCTCTAAACTCTTTGTTAATAAGAAACTTTTCTTCAGCTTTATCCATGTTATATTTAATACTTTTATCATTAATTATATTTAATATTTCTTTAACCTTATCTTTTTGGAGACATCTATAATTTTTTAATAGTAATAAAAAAATATATTTATTTTCTTTCTTTTTTAAAATTTCATTTATTTCTTTTACTTCAATACCCAAGTAGGTGGATAATACATTCATAACTATAGTAACCTTATCAAGTTTATCATTATAACTCACAATACATTCACCCCTTTATTTTTCTATATTATCTCCAACGACTTCTAAAGTTATTCAATAATATTAAAATTGAGTAAAGAATTGTATATTAAATAATAAAAAAAGTGTAAAACACTATTATCTAATAGATTTTTACACAATTTAAATTTATAATTTAATTTAATTAGTTTTAACATTTACAGAAAGTTTATTTATAATTGGCGGTTGACCTGCAAGCTCCATAGAATATTCTGCCGTTATCTTGCCACCATTCTCATTAACATCTACATTTAAATCTTCTGTGTGAATTTGTAAATCCAAAACCCCGTAAGGAGTATTATATAAAGATACAGAAGTTTCTCCCTTTTTAAAATCCATCTTAGCACTAACATTTCCTTCTCTCTCAAGAACCAACTTATCATTTAATATAGTCAAAGTTGTTGTGGTTCCACTCATGCCAGATAATTCCGTTTCTTCATATATAGCTTTAAAACCACCTTCAATTACAGAAAATTCTCCCGGGGTTACTACTTCTATTATATCATCACTATCTAAATCATTAAAACTTCTCAAAGATATAATTGCCTTTTTATTCATATATATTCATAGATAAAGTTTAATTAAACCCTTTATCTACATTCCCTCCTTCCATATCACTATGTAATCTATCTAACCATAACATTATAGGACTACTCATTATTTATATCATATACTTAAAATATAATAAAGAATTAATATAATTTATTTTCCGAATAGCATTTCTAAAATCTTAAATTTAAACTTAACTTTATTATTACCCTTTTCCTTCTTATCACTATTGTTTATATTTTTTACAACTTCCTTAGAATCTACGGCTTCTTTAGTTCCATCAACAAAGCAAAGTGGAGGAAACATTACGCACCACCAATTTTGTCCTTTTGCATCTCCAATTAGAATTCTATATGCTTCGTATTCACCTTGAGGAAATACTACATCGCCATAAATTTTATCAGGAAAATTTTCTTTTGATAGAGAACTTGTAACATTATAACTATATCCATTTTCATTTATAACAGCCTTAGCTATATCTTCCATATTACTTTTATTATCAATAATAAACTGTCTTGATTCATCCAAACTCTTACTTTCTCTTAAACTGTCAGCTACAAATTCAATAACCTTATCACGAACTTTTAATTTCAGAGCTTGATCTTCCTCAGTATTACTATTAGCAATTACATGAAATCTAATTATTTTATCAGCTATATCTTCATAAATTAACTCTTCACCAGAACTAGTATCATCTAATATTTTACTGCTTGTACAACTATTCAAATTTAAAACACATATTAACAACAACACTATACAAATCTTATTTTTCATATTAAAACCCCCTTATAGCTATAATTATTGCCAAATTTAGGAGGCTTATACTTATTTTTTAGATTGTTCTTGTAATAAATACATCATTATATTTTAATTTCATTTTTTCAAAACACTTTTGTGCTTTAAGCATATCATCAAAGAATGCAAATACAGTTGGTCCACTTCCACTCATCATAGTACCAATTGATCCAGAGTTTTTCATTTCCTCTTTTATGTTTATTAGTATTTTATGTTTCCTTAATGTAACATTTTCTAATAAATTTTTCATATTGTTCGCAACTATTCTTAAATCATTTTCTTCAATTGCCTTAATTAAAACATCAGTATTAGGATGACTTCTTGCCTTAGACAAATCAAACTCTTGATAAACACTCTTAGTAGAGACACCAAATGGCGGCTTAACTAAAACTAAAATTTTATCTTTAAAGTCACTTAATTTCGTTACTTCCTCTCCAATTCCTCTACATAATGCAGTACCACCTTTTATACAATAAGGAACATCTGCTCCTAGCTGTAATCCAAGCTCCATTAATTCTTCATCACTTGCATGAATATCAAAGATTGTATTCATAGCCTTTAATACAGCAGCTCCATCAGTACTTCCACCTGCTAATCCAGCACATACTGGAATATTCTTATTGATATTTATGCTAACCCCGCTATTAATTTTATATTTTTCCATAAATAACTTAGCTGCCTTATATGCTAAATTCCTTTCATCTGTAGGAACATATGGTTTATTACATTTAATAGTAATATCTTTATTTTGTTTTTCTATGTTTAACTCATCATATAAATCTATAGATTGCATTATCATTTCTAACAAATGATAACCATCTTCTCTTTTTCCAACTATATCTAAGGATATATTAATCTTAGCATAAGCCTTAATTCTCATACTCGTGTTTCCTTTCAAACAAAATTTTAAAATGGTGCTACTAATATTTTTATTTCAATGATAAAAATATTAAATTAAAGAAGAAACTCCTTAAGGAGTTTCTAAAAATTCTATTTCTAATAATTATATTTTAATTTATAACTCTTTAATCTTTAGCTATTTTTAATAGTTCCATTTTTTTATTATATATTTTTTTAATAACATAGTAAACCAAAATACTACTATTTTAATTTAACGCTTCGTATATAGTTTCATTATTTCTATTATAAAATCTATTATATTCTTCAATTAACTTTACTAAAGGCTTCATATTTTCAAAGAAAACTACAATATAATCTCCTTTTTTAGCCATACTAATAGCTTTAACTAAAGCATCTTCTTCATTAAATATAACTTCATATTCTACATTTTTATTTTCTTGTAGTAAGCCCTTTACTATTAAATTAGCTATTTCCCCATTATTTCTTCCCCTTAAATCTTTATCTTCTTTAACTATTGTATAATCTAAGAACTTAGCACATATACCACCAATCTCTAAAGCTGATTCATCCTGTCTATCTCCAGGTATACCTACTACTCCATAAAGCTTTCCAGTATTTAATTCTTTTAAAGCTGTAAGGACAGCAGTATATCCATCTGGATTATGACCATAATCCAGCACTATATTTACTCCATTTACATTATAGCAATTAAATCTTCCTGAATTTTCTTTTGAATTTAATTTATAGGTAGTTAGCCCATTTTTAATCATACAATAATCTATATTCATAGCTACTAAGGCTGCTGTTGCTGATAAAATATTTTCAACATTAAATTTTAATTTTCCATTTAAAGTGATAGGGATTTCTTCAACTTTGCATAGTAAAATTTTTCTATTTTTATTTAATACTATAATGTCTTCATTTTCTACATATACATATATATCATCACTATTATTCTTCTTTAAAATTTCATTATTAGAATTAATAGTGAAAAAAACTTTTTTTGACTTTATTCTATCTAAAATGTTCATACTCCATTTATCATCTGCATTTATTACTACATAACCAGTTTCTTTAACAGCTTCTCCCACTAAAGATTTCACTTTACAAAGCTCTTCCATAGAATTTATTCCATCAATCCCTAAATGATCTTCTCTAATATTAGTTATAACAGCTACATCTGCTTCTTCATAAGCTAAACCTCTTCTAATAATTCCACCTCTTGCAGTTTCTAATACAGCTACATCCACATCTGGATTTAATAAAATAGATCTAGCACTATCAAATCCAGTATCATCTCCACTATCTATACATTCATTATTTACAAAGATCCCGCTACTATTTGTCATTCCAACACAGTATCCCATCTTTGATAAAGTGTGACTTATTAATCGTGTGGTAGTTGTTTTTCCATTAGTTCCTGTAATAGCTATAACCGGAATGTTATAAGGTTTATCATTATACATCATATTTACAATTTCTTTTGCGACATTTCTACTGTTACCACTACTAGGTTTTATATGCATCCTTAATCCAGGAGCAGCATTCACTTCCATTATTATTCCATTATTATATAAAGGTTTAGATATATCTTCACTACAAATATCTATACCACATATATCTAATCTCAGAGCTTTCGCAGCTCTTATACACAAGTCAATATTTTCTTTACAAATTTTATCTGTACAATCTACAGCTTCTCCTCCAGTAGATAAGTTAGCATTTCTTCTTAATTGAACTTTATTCCCTTCTTCTAATATATCCATTAAGGATTTACCTTGCCTAGCAATACAAGTAATAACTTCCTCATCTATCTTTACTTTTGTTAATGGCTTCTCATGATCATCTCCTCGTAATGAATCTTCATTTAATTCATTAATAAGGTCAAATATTGTATCTTTACCATTACCAATTATAAAAGGTGGAATTCTAAGTGAAACTGCAACAACTTTGTAATTAACCACGCAAACTCTATAATCATTACCCTTATAATGCTTTTCAATAATTAAATCTTTAAATTTATCTTTTAACTTTTTATATGAATTTAATAATTCTTTTTCATTTTTTATATTTAAAATTACCCCATTGCCCTTATTACCATATTGAGGTTTAAGAACTACAGGATAACCAATTTCTTCTGCTTCTTTTAATAAATTAATTATATTTTTAACTTTATTTCCTTTAGCAACAGGAATGTTATGAATTTTTAATAATTCTTTTGTAATTAGCTTATCACAAGCTATATCAACTGATACGCATTTAGTGTCATAACCTATAGAATTCTCAATTATTTTACCTTGTTTTCCATATCCTATTTGATAAAAATCTTCACTTCCAAAATCAATTACTGGAAGACCAATTTCTTTGGCATAATCACAAATGGACTTAGTACTAGGTCCTAAAAGCTCATCTTTTAATAATTCTTTTAAAAAATCTAATCTTTCTTCATAATTAATAGGAATCTTGTTTATCAAAGAATTTACAATATCAATAGCTAATCTAGCTGTTTCAATAGCTGTATTCTCATAAATATATTGAAAAATAATATAATAATGATCATTTTTAACTTCTCTGGCCTTACCATAAGCAACATCTATTCCTATTTTGTTTTGGATAGCTATTATTATATGTTCACATATATGTGCTAAATATGTTCCTTCATTAAGTCTTTTTATAAATCCTTCATCTTCATCAATTCCACATCTATGGCTTCTTAATTCTGGAATCATATTAACCAAATTAAAATTAAAATCTTCAATGCATTTACTTGGAGTTTCAGAATAGCCTTCTAAATCAACATCAAGTCTAATACATTTTTTATGGGAATAGACATTTTTACCTTTAAAGACCTTAGTCTCAGTTACTTTCATTTTTACATTTATCCTCCTCAAAAGGCTTCTTAATTAGGAGATTATATTTATCTCCTTCTTTTAGTACATGTAAATTAACATTAAACATACTTAATACTTCATCATAATTTTGTTCAGATACATTACTATAAGTAATATTTCTAGCATCTAAAAAGTATACTGCCCCACTTCCAATTACCTGCGCATCTCCATTATCTCTAACTAATAGCGCAGTATCTTCATCTATACCTATACCTAATACTTCTGGGTTCTGTGCAATTCCAGTTAATAACCTTCCTATTCTCCCTCTTTGAGCAAAATGCTGATCTATCATAACACCTTCTATTAGTCCTAATCCCGGTGCCATTTTTAAGGTGCATTTTCTTGGAGATTCATCATCTTCACCTTTAACCACCATAGTTTCACTCATTACTGATGCACCTGCAGAAGTACCAACCATTATACATCCATTTTGTATAGATTCTTTTAAGGCATCATAAATTAAAGTGCCTCCAATTAAGCTAGTTATCCTTAATTGGTCACCACCTGTAAAAAATATAAGAGATGCAGCTCTTATTAAATCAATATTGCTTTGAATTAAAGAATCATCTCTAGTCTCAATATTTAATCCTTTAATATTTTTTACTCCTAAGCCATTGAAAATTTTTCTATACTTTTCAAGAGCTTCTTTAGGATATTCTGTAGCTACCGTAGCAATTACTATAATATCCTCTTCTTTATTAATGGAGTTACAAACTTTTTTAAGGATATCTTTATCTCCTTCTTTATCCTCTGCTCCCCCTATAATAATTAGGTCTCCCTTTATTTTTTCTGCCATTTTCTCACCTCTTATCATGCATTTCTTATTTTATCCATGAAAAGTTTATATTATTCATATGAATTTATTGAGGAATCTTTAAGCAGAAACATACATAAAAATAAACTAAAATAAGGAGCCGTCTAAACAGCTCCTTTACTTTTTTTAAAATATAGCTCTTCCTGGAATTATAAGTTTGCATCCTGGTTTAATTTTTTCTTCTTCATTTAAATCATTTAATTTTTCTAATTCAGCAACAGTAGTATTATACTTCTTTGCTAAATCCCATAAAGTTTCCCCTTCACCAACTACATATATAGTTACAGATGCTTTTTTCTCTTTTATTTCTCCAGAGCCTTCAATAATATCTTTTATATAATCCTTATTAATTTTATAATATGCTTTTATATTTAGACCAATTGTTGCTCTAACAGAAACTGCATTACCTTCTATATTAGTATCTATATTTTCTAAATAAGGATTTATTATAAGGTTCATATCCTTTCTTAATCCTTTAATATCTATAGTTGTATTAAAGGGAATATCTCCATTTAGTATTCCATAATTCAATTCTTCTCCAGCTAGTCTATAAATTATATTAGTCTTAACTACGCCTTCCACTTTCACTCTTTCATCTTCAACTATTTTATCTTTTATTATAGGATGTCCAGTAACTGCTACCACTTCTCCTATTCTTTCTTCTCTATTCTCAATATCAAAAGTTTCTTTAGCTGTTACTTCAGAATTTAATATAGAATGAATTAATGTAAATTCTTTATTACCGTTTACTAATTCTATATTCATAGTTGGTGAATATGCATCCTTTAATATCTCTACTTTATCATTAGAGTATACTTTAACATTTCCTTTTACTAAAAATTCTACGTTAACCACTCTATTTTCACCAACATCATCTAAATTAACTGCATGTTGCTCATCAGCTACCATTAATTCTAAAACACTGATCATGTCTCCACTTATTCCTGGTAACTCTTCCTCTCTTGATAAATAAACATCATCTTCTAAAGATTCAAGCTCCTTATTATCTCTTCCCTTATAAAGAATAGATATCTTACAATAGCATCCAATATATGCTTTCCCTTCTACTACCTTAACTTCCTTCTTATGAAGGTTCATAGAACATTTTAGAATTTCATCTATTTCTGGTTTATCCATAGTTACTTTAAGCATGGATTTTCCCATAAAGTCAATATCCTTATCTCCCTTGACTCCATTTAATACTTCTTCTTCTCTTTTAATTTGAATATCATCTTTTCCTTCAATATCTTTTACATATTCAAATTCTCCGATTTTATGGATCTTCCATCTCAATACTATCAATCCGCTTATTCCAACTTTTCTTTCATTCATCCAATTTGCTTCAATATGTTCTACATCGCACTCAACATTGCACACTATATTATGTTCATCATTATTAAGATCTAGATAATTTGAGAACTTATCATTAAAGACAACTGCATGTATCTTGTTAGCTGGAGAATCTGAAATTGATTCATCCTTAGATAAATAAAGAACAATATAATCTAAATTTCCTTCTACAATAACTTTATCACCTAAGATTTCTTTATTAGTTATGGTAGCTTTAACATCTATCCCTAATACTTCTTTCATATCAGGATATTGTGAATCTCTTAATAAATGCTCTCCTTTTATAGGTTGATTAACTGAACCTTCCCTTAGTAATTGTTCATATCTAATACTTTCTCTTATAACATCTATTTGTGACATGTAACCCCTCCTACATAATTCCTATTAATAAATATATTTCTAACCATATATATTTATTCAAAAATTATCTTATTGTTTCTAAAAGAAAGTTTGCAAATTTCAACATTTATCTTACTCAATTTTACATAAAAGGTTAATTTAATTAATCAATTGTCGAATTATCCAAGTAAAAGTATTTATTTTTATTTTTTCTCTAATTTTTTTAAATAATATGTTGACATTACTCAAAATATGTCGTATTATAAATATGGTTATTGACCATATAACCTCTCATAAATTCTCAATACCCTTTTATACCATAGTTGAAAGATGGAAACCCACCATCTTTCTTTTTTTTGCAAATTTATAAGACAAAAAAAAATAGAGCCCTAAGATCTGAGCTCTATTACCTATAATGCAAAATATAATTGAACTGTCTTTGTTAATACATCCGAATAACTATATGTTACCATTCTAGTAACATCATTGTCTAATCTAACTACAAAAATACTTGGATGAGCGCTTTCTATTACTCCGTTGTTTACTAGGATCTTTTTTCTTCCACCGTTTGCCTTTAAAGTTACTTTTTCTCCTATATGATTCTCTATACTTCTCTTTATAGACGCGATAGTCTTTACATTTTCCACATAAACACCTTCTTTCTTTTTATATTATACACCCAACCCCATATATTGTCAAGTAAAAACTATTATTTTACCACCTTGAATATAAATTGTCAATGTAAACTTTTACCTTATTTATGATTATTTTATACATCTATTATTATCTCTATTTTTTATCATTTTATTCATATTTTTATATTATATTTAACTTTAAATATAAGGTGATCTAGGATAGCCTTCCCTATATTTACCTCTAGTTTGTAACCCTCCAATCCCTCTAATTCCAGTTATAGTATTATCAATAACATCTGTTATTGAAACTACCTTATCTATTCTTGTATAAGCTATTTTCTCACAAACTAAAACAGGATCTAGGCAATGTATTAATACTCTATTTGGTGAACTTGCAAAATTAGCACCTGCATCTAACATACATTCATAACAACTCTGACAAGCTCCTGCAAAAATAACTAACTCATCATAACTAGAATTATAATTTCTTAGTGCCTTAACAGCTTCTATATAATATTTTGAATTTCTATAATTATCTAAATTTAAATAGTCATCTGGAGTTCTAAGAACACTATCATGACCTGTTAAAACAACTATATCAGGCTTTATTTCTTTAACTAAATCCACTATCATATCTGGTTGTTTTTTTTCTGGAATAGCTCTTCCTATAGCATCTAAAGATAATTGCTTATAAACTTTAAGGCAAGTTTCTAAATATTCGCTATCTCCATCTATATGAAGTATCTTTCCAGGTCTTCCAAATACTAATTCTTTGTTTTGTTGATTTTTTGAAGTTTTACTCCCTCTATAAAGGTTATTTAAAACTTTTGTAGCTTCATCATCTCCCCTCATAGAAACAGCTTTCTTTATAGCCTCTTCTACCCTTCTATTTAGTATTTTTTCTTTTGTTCCTACATACTCATCATCAACTATTTCTAAATCATCTATTCTTGAATCTGCTATTATTCTTATGCTTATTCCCTTTAAAATATATACTAGATTCCCCTTATCATCCTCTTTAATATCTATAATCTTAAATGTAATATCCTTATCATAGGATTTTCTAACTACTAAATCCCCTACTTTCATTTTGTACCTCTTAGTTATTACTTTATATTATCCTATGTCGAAATATATCTATTTGTACTTAAAGAAGAGTAAAAAAAAGTGCCAATGGCACTTTTCTAATTTATCATATATTTATTTTTAAATTCATCTAAAAACTTAAGCATAGCTTCCTTTTCATTAATTATTGTTTCTAACTTACTTCCAAAGGTATTTTGACCCCAGTTAACTTCATTATAATAATATCTATTAGCAAGTCTCCAATATCTTTGTGGAAATTGTAAATAAGCATATAAAACTTTATACTCAATTTCTAATAAAGGTGAAACTTTATTATAAGATTCTATTATAGCATTTGCAAAGTCTATATCCCAATTAACTCTTTTTAATACTTTCACCATAAAATTTGATATATCAAAAGTTCTAACTTCTCTCTTACAATAATCAAAGTCTATTACATTGCAAATATTATTTTCATCTAATATTATATTGTGATAGGTAAAATCATGGTGGCAAAAACTCTTTTCAGTCTCAGCTATTTCACATAACTTCATATATTCAGATTCTTCTAGAGTTTTTAAAGCTTTTTTACCAATTTCCTTATAAAAATCCATTGATTTTATATATAATAAATCAAAGTCATTTTTATTATTTTTCTTTCTTACCATATCTCTCATCTTATCCAATGATTTAATCCTCTTATTCATAAGATGAGTCCATCTTCCTAAATCACTCTTTAGCTTTGAGTTCTCTGGTGGATCATATCCCTTAGATGCCTCATGTAGCATAGCAAGAGTACTAGCTGCTAATTTCACTTCTTCTATGTTATGAAAGTCACATTCTCTTCCCTCTATCCATTCAGATAAAGTATAAAGATCCTCATTTACTAGGGCATATGGTTCCCCATCTATGTTCAAATGATATTTATCAACGGTATTAAAACCATTTTTTATTAGATGTTCCTTGGCTCCGTAAACAAATAATAGTTTTTGAGGCCCATAGTTAATTTTTTTTAAGCATTTCTCTCCTTTATTTGTCTTAAGATAATAGACTCCTTTATTAGCTTTTAAGGCTTCTATCTTAATATCAAACTGTCTTTCTATTTCAAATTCTCTCATCATAACCCTCACCCCCTTTATATTTATATGACTATATTTATTCTTTTATTAACATTTTATTCCTAAGTTTAATATAATAAATTAAAAACAATGAGAAAGGATTAAATCATGAAGATAGGCATAGATGGTAGAGCTGCAAAATGGTATAGAGGAACTGGTATAGGAACATACACTTATCAACTTATCAATAGTATGAATAAGGTTGATAATATTAATGATTACTTAGTTTTTTTACCTGAAAATTCAGCTCTAGATTTAAGTGATAATTTTAATATTGAGTTAGTTAGAGCTACAACTTCATCAAACTTTTGGGACGAAGTTAGAGTGCCAAACATTATAGAAGATAATAATCTAGACCTTTATCATGTGCCTCAAAATGGAGTTGGACTATACACTAATATTAATTGTCACAAAGCTATTACGTTGCATGATATAATCCCATTGAGAATGCCAGAAACAGTTAGTGAACGTTATTTATATATATTTAATAATGAGCTTCCTAAAATTATTAATAATTGTGATGGAATATTAACGGTTTCTGAATTTTCAAAGCAGGATATAGCAAAAGAATTTAATTTTCCTAAAAATAAAATTTTTGTTACTCATCTTGCTGCTGAGGATATATATAGACCTTTAGATAAGTGTCAATGCAAAAAAATAATAGAAAAAGAATATGATATTAAAGATGATTTTATACTTTATGTAGGGGGTTTTAGTCCTAGAAAGAACATTATAGGATTAATCGAAGCATTTTCACTTCTATCTAAAGAAATAAAGAAAAATCTTAAATTAGTTATCACAGGTAAAAAAGGAATTTCCTATAGCCTTTATAAACAGAGAGCTATTGATCTTCATATAGAAGATGATGTAATCTTTACTGATTTTATTCCATTAGAAAATTTACCTATTTTTTATAACGCCTCAAAGCTACTAGTTTATCCTTCCTTCTACGAAGGTTTTGGTTTGCCACCTTTAGAAGCTATGGCTTGTGGTACACCAGTTATTTCATCTAATGTAACTTCCCTTAGAGAAGTATGTAACGAATCTGCCTTATTAATTAATCCCTATGATATTGATGAACTGAAAAGTTCTATAGAAACTGTATTAAAAGATGACTCCTTAAGAATGAGTATGATTAAAAAAGGTCTTATTCAAAGCTCTAAATATTCTTGGAATATAACAGCAAAATCTACAATACAAGCTTATGAAAAGATAATTAAATTTTAAAAAGAGGCTGCCTTAGCAGCCTCTTAATTTATTTAATAAAAATATTGGCTAAAATCTGAAATAAACCTATTAACAAATTCTTCCCTATATATTTCATTATTTATTTTCTCCTTTAATCTATTTAGAAAAACCTCATACTCCCATTTCTTTTGTTTATAATAAAAGTCTCTTATGATAGTTGTAAAATCCTTTGGGAAGCTTAATAAAGCATATATTAATTTAATTTCATCTTTACTTAATTCATCTATAGAATTATATGATTCTATAATTAATTTAAAAGTATCCATATCATAGTAGGTATTTTTAATGACTTTAATTGCAAAATTAGCTATATCTATAGCTCTTGTATCTATTTTGCAATAATCAAAATCTATAATCTTAATTTCACTTCCATCTACAATAAAATTATGATGTGCTAAATCATTATGACATAAAACTCTCTTATTAAAATCTTCTAATAAATTGTTGTAATTGCACATTGCTAAAAGTTCTATAGATTTTTGTATTTCATTAATATGCTTATCTACATTTTCTAGAAATAATTTATCAAACTCTAATTTATACCTAAATTTTAATACATATTCTTTAATATTTATAAGATCTTCTTTTGCTTTATTAAACTGATGAGGCAAGTATTCTCCTAAATTACCTTTAACTGTGTCTGTACTTAAAACATTAAATATTCCTCTAGAAGCCGAATGCATATTTGCCATAGCTTTAGTGCATAGTTCTACTTCAACGGGATTACTAAAGGTAGCCTCCCTACCTTCCATCATATTTAAAATTACATATATATTTTCTCCAGATTTATAAATATATTCCCCATTTTTATCTTCATAGTAACTTAGTAAATTACTATATTTTTTAGAAGAATAATTTAATGCTTGATTTATAAAATCTATTCTTTCTTCCGATGAATCTGTAAGCTTTAATATCTTCTTCCCTTCCTTTGTTAATAATACAAAAACCTTTCTTAAAGGAATAATATCTTCAACTTCAAAATCTAATTTATTGAAAAACTCCTCTCTTAAATCATATTTGCATAAAATCTCATTATCTATATATCTAAATTTATTCATACTGCCCCCCATAATTAAATTATTATATTATTACTATCTAAGGTTCTAGCCTTATTTAAACTTTTTAATAATTCCCCCTCTTCCATTTGAAACTTCCCTAAAATATATTTTTCAATTATTCTAAGCTCCTCATTTGGATAAGACACTAAAGCTCTTAAGTATTCCCTACTACTATTTCCAAGGTTAGTAAGGCTAATGTAATAATTAATAATATCATCCATATTTATATTAATTTCTCGCCTTTTAATCTTTTTTATATATGAATATATGTCATGTTCCTTAAGATTGTAAGTCATATACTTTATAGTGCCTATTTTTATACTTCCATCATCTTCAACCTTCAAATTCCCTTCATCTACTCTAGTTAAACAAACTTCATAGTTATCCATACTTCTACTAATTATTTTTTTAAATCCATTTACATTTATATGATTTAATGATTTTTTACCTAAATTAATTAATGCTTCTCCTCTATTTATTAAATAAAAATCTATAGAATTTAAATCTTCCTTTTTTTCAATTTCCATTAAATATTTATTTATTAATATTATTTGAGAATAATACATACTTATTTCTTTCCCAATGGAGGCTCCTATTCTTGGAAATAAATTTTCTTTATATTGTCCAATCTTATTGTGAAAGAAAACAATACTTTCAATTTGTTTATATATGCTTTTATTGTCCTCAATTTTATCTTTAGAAATTTTACTGTTTAAAACATAAATATTCCTATTTTCTAAATAGGAATTTAATTCTGATTTCTGCATTCTTTCACTCCTTAATAAATAAAGTTTTGTAAGAACTTTTCTCTATTGTCTCTATCTCTTAAATACTTATTTAATTTATTTATAAGAAACTCTTCTCCCCAAGGCTGCTGTTCCCAATAATACTGCAGACCAATTTGCCAAAACCCCTGGGGAAATCTTATAAAACCTTTCATAAGCTTTAATTCATCATTAAATATGCTGTGAGTGTTTCCATAGGAATTTAATATAAGATTAGATACTTCTTTATTCCATTCACCATCCTTCATAGATCTAATTAATAAAGATGCCAAATCATGAATATGTGTGTCTAATATGCAATAATCAAAATCAATTATATTAATTTCTCCAATCTCATTTATTAGAACATTATGATGTGCATAATCATGATGGCAAAATCCCCTCTTAAGTACTTCTTTATTCATCAATTCAATATATTTATTATTCTTTATCTCATCTATTGCCCTTTTACCTCTTTCTATTTCTTCATTAATAGCTTGTAGATAAATTTCATCAAACTGTGATTTGTATGCCTTCTGATAAATTCTCCTTTTGAAATCTAATATTTCATCACATCTAGTTTCAAATACCTTTATCCAAGAAAACCAAGCAATTCTAGGTTTCATATTACTATTTAAAGTAAAACCTTCACTACAGTTATGAAGTTTTCCTAAAGTTTCAGAGGCTAATTTTAAATCTATAAAATTCTTATAATTACAATTTCTTGACTCTACCCACTTATTTAAATATGCAAATTTATCTCCAATCCTTATATAATCTAAGTTATCTTTAGTAGTAATTATTTCTGGTATATTTTCAAAGCCTCTATTTTTTAAATGTTTTATTGCAGAAAGAATAAAATAAAAATGAGGATACTGATATTTAATTACCTTAATACCATAATCCCCATCCTTTGTTCTTATCTTATAGCTATTTTTAACCTTCTCTATAGTTTCTATTTCCATTAAATACTTATCCTGAATTTCATTTTTTATATATGAAATCTCCATAGGTTTCTCCTTAAGATTTATTCTATGTTATTATATGGACTTACTTATTTTATTGTGTTTATATCATAGAATTAAATAATTAATAATATCTATAATATAAAGGATATTTTTAGGAGGATTGCTATGAGAATTTCCATAGATGCTAGAGGAATAAATTTATACAATGGAACAGGTATAGGAACTTACACCGAAAATTTAGTTAAGGAATTGCTTAATATAGATAGAGAAAATGACTTCACTCTTTTTTGGACCGGGAAAAACTATGAAGAATATAAAAAAGATAATTGCAACATAGTTTTTACTTCTAGTAAGCATGGTAGTTTTTATGAAAATTATTATTTCCCAAACTTCTTAAAAAATAATAATATAGATCTTCATCATATTCCTCAAAATGGAATGGGTCTTTGTAATAATTATGATACAAATTCTGTTGTAACTATTCATGACTTAATTCCTTATGTATTACCTGAAACAACTGGACGAGGGTATCTTGAAAGATTCCTTAGAACTATGCCAACTATAATTGATAAATCTAAAGGGATTCTAACTGTATCTGAATATTCTAAGAGGGATATATTAAAGTTTTTTAATCATATTCCTGAAGACAAAGTATATGTTACACCTTTAGCTGCAAATTCTAACTTTAAACCATTAGATAAGAATATTTGTAAAGAAACCATACAAAAAAGATTTAATTTCTCAAAGGATTATATTTTATACATAGGTGGATTTAGCTCAAGAAAAAATGCTAAGGATTTAATTCTATCCTTTGATAAAATTTATAAGGATTTAAATAAACCTTATGTCTTGCTTTTGGCAGGTGCAGTTAAAGATGAGGGAAAGAAGCTTGTAGATTTATCTAAAACTTTAAATTCTTGTGAAGATATTATTTTTACAGGTTTTATAGAGGATGCTCTACTCCCTACACTCTATAATGGAGCTGAAGCATTTATATATCCATCCCTATATGAAGGATTTGGTTTACCCCCTCTAGAGGCTATGTGTTGCAAGACTCCTGTTATAACCTCTAAAGCAACTTCTATCCCAGAGGTTACAGGAGATTCCTGTATATTGATTAACCCTTTAAATAGATTAGAACTAGAAGAGTCTTTAGTTAATTTACTAAATGATGATGATTTAAAGGATAAGTTATCAAAAAAAGGTTATGAAAGAAGCCTCCTATTTTCATGGAAAAACACTGCCATAAAAACCTTAGAGGCTTATAAAAAAATATATACTTCCTAGTTATAATATATATCATTTAATATTTCTTTTAATTTATCAAATTTTTTTATGCTTGGAGCCCGTTCAGCGATATTAACTAATATTAAGAATGGGCTATTTCCTTCTATATTTTCTATTTTATTTTCTTCTTCTTTAACAGTTAATGAATATAAAGAGCTTGGGAAAAATTTATTATCTCTAAGTTCTTTAGATAGTAAGTCTTTATTAGTAGCTGCAAAGGCTATAAATTCTTTAATTGCATCTCTATTTTTTTCAACATTTAAAGCAACTAAGTTTTTTCCTCCTAGAGCATATAATTTGTTTTCACCGATTTTATAACTGGGTGGATTTTTACATGTCCATATACCTAACTCCTTGTCCTCAACAATATCTCTATAAAAGTCTAAAGAGGCTATTCTATATAAATAATTATTATCTTCAGCTATATATTCATCTTTGTATATATTATTAAATTCTTTTAATATATCCTCTTTAGTATAAGTATACGAATCTTTTTCATAGTCTACTAATTGAGAAATTATTAATAGTTCTATATTACCCTTATCTTTATTAGAAAATATATTAATTTCCCCAGAACTTTTATTTTTAATTTCATTTCCTACTTCAATTAAATCCTTCCAAGTATTTAATTCTGAAGCTTCATAACCATATTTATTTAAAATATCATTTCTAACATATAGTGCAATTGGATTAGATTCAAAGGGCACTCCATAGTAATCTTCATGAATTTTTATTTCTTGAATTCTACTATCCTTGAAATTCTTATTATACATTTCAATTATACTTTTATTTTCATCTATAAAATCTATTTTTTCTTTTATCTTTTCTAACTCTACAAAATTCAATTCTACTATATTAGGTAAGTCTTTTTCATTTAATTCCTTAATTTTTTCTAAGCAATCCTCAGATCCAATATTTATAATATGTATATTCACTTTTTTATTTCGTTCTTTAAATTCATTTGCAACCTCAAGAAAATAGTTGTAATTTTCTTCATTTGACCAAAGTACTATATCTCCTTTTAAATCCCTTCTATTAGACTTACTTAATATTAAATTTATAGAAAAAATTATTAAGAATCCAATAATAAGTAAAAAAATTACTCTTTTTCTAATTTTCATATTCTCACATCCTAATCTAAAATAAATTATACACCATTATTTTATTATTTTAAAAATAATAAATTTTGATTTTTATAAATTATTATACTATAATAATTTAATATATAGATTTTAAGATAGGAGATTGTTATGCATATTGATAGCTTAAATTATTTTTTCCAGGTTGCTAACTCTAACAGTATTTCAACAGTTGCAAAAAATGCGCATATTTCACAATCTGCACTTAGTCAACAAATTTCAAAATTAGAAAACAATTTAAATGTACAGCTTTTTAATAGAACAAATAAAGGGGTCTCTTTAACTTCTGAAGGAGAAATATTATTCAAGTATGCTGAATCAATTTTATCATCTTATAATAAGATGCAAGAAGAATTGTTAAATTCAGTAAATAAGAAAAAATATGTTTCTATTGAAGCAGTTGAATCAATTGGTCTAACCCTTTTGCCTATGGCTATTTCTAAATTAAAGAAAAACTTTTCTTCTTATACAATTAACCTTAATACAATAGATTGTTGCTCAAAGGCTAATCTATCTAGTAATTTATGTGATATTTTTATTTGTTATACTAAGCCAGAAAATGCTAATGGTTTAACTACAAAACTAATTGGATATGATGAAATCCTTTTAGTAGCAGGAAAAAACTTTCAAGTGCCCTCTATAAAAAAGGATGATTTATTTGATCTTCCTTTAATATTATCCTCTGATAAAACTTGTTTGAAAACTTTAATATGTAATGAATTTAATTATGATAATAAAATTTTAGATTCTTCAAATATCTTATATAGTACAAATTCATATTTTTCCGCATTAAAAGGTGTTTCATCAAGTAAAGCAGCTACATTTATTCCTGCTAGTATATATAATAACTACCATTCAATACCTGATATTAAAATAATTAATATTCATGATTTGTCTATTAAGCTTCCAATTTATATTAGTTATTTTGATTCATTTTATAAAATTAATTCCGAATTTGTTAAATCGCTAAAAAGCATACTAAAGGGTTACTTAAATTAAGTAACCCTTTAGTATGTCCTTTTTAATAACCAACTAGCAATTTCTATTAATATAATTTTATAATCGTTATTTGGTAACTTATCTATGCCCTTAAAGCACTTATTAATATATTTTTCAGCTAATTCCTTTGCCATCTCTATTCCTTTATTAGCTTTAACTAAGTTTATTATTTCAATTACTTCTTCCTCATTGTAATAGTCTTTTCCAATAATATCTTTGAATGCATCTTTATTATTTCTATAAGCATAAATTAAAGGAAGAGTGTAAATACCTTGTTTTAGATCATTAGCTGCAGATTTTTTAATACTTTCATCATTTCCTTCATAATCTAAAATGTCATCTATAATTTGAAAAGCCATTCCTAAATTATGACCTATATTACCAAGCTCCTTAGAAATCTTTTCATCAGCATTACATTCTGCTGCTCCTAGATATAAAGATATTGAAAATAACTCTGCTGTTTTTCCAGATATTCTACTTAGATAATCCTTAACTGACAATTTCATTGAAAATCTAGAATTAAGCTGATTTACCTCACCCATACAAATCTTTGACATTGCTCTTGAATCAACTTTTATTGCTTGTAGTGAATTATTAGTAGCTAATATTTTAAAACATACACAGAAAAGATAATCTCCTATATATACAGCATAATCCTTTCCATACTTAGATTGAATAGTCTCTTGTCCTCTTCTAAGCTTTGAATCATCTATTACATCATCATGAACTAATGTTGCCATATGAAGCATTTCTATTACTGCTGCAGTAGGAACTGATTTGCTTTTATCATTATCTCCGAATTTTGATCCTATCAATACGAAAGCTGGTCTTAGTAATTTACCACCTGACTCAATTAATTCCATTATAGATTTTTCTATTTTTTTATCTTTACACTTTACATTTTTCTTCATTAAATTTATTACTTCAATAAGCTCTTGCCTTATCTCAGGATAATCATTCCAAATATTGTCCATTTTATTCCACCCTCTTAGTGATTAGAAATCATATATTTATTTTCAATGCATAACTGCTTAACATTCGAACATTGGAAGTTTTCTTAAATGTGCTACTGCATAGTTAGCGGTTATTCCAATAAAAATACCTGTCCCTATTCCTATAGTTGATAATACTGGCAAGTATAACATAACCCCTATATTTTTTACTATTAACGAAGCGATTATTAATTGTCCAACATTATGGAATATAGCACCTGCTGAACTTACTCCAATAATACTAACCTTATCTCTAAACAATTCTTTAATTACTACCATTGAAAGAAAACTTAATATTCCCCCAGCTGCACTATACATAAAGGAAGATAAATTCCCCCCGAACATAGTTGATAAAGTAAGCCTTAAGAATAACACTAAAAAAGCATCTTTTTTATTGTCTAATGTATATAGAGCAATTACAGTAATTAAGTTTGCTAATCCAAGCTTTGCACCTGGTGTTATAAAAGGTACAGGAATCATACGCTCAATTATATGTAAAACTAATGCTTGCGCTACTAATAATCCTATATATACTATTTTACTAGTTTTTTTCATAGTTTCTCCTTAATATGATAGTATAATATCATCTTCTGCCCTTCCCTTAATTTCAATCATAACCTTATGAGGAAGGCATACTAAACTTTCTCCAGGCTTTTCAATGTATTCTGGATTCATACAAACCTGATCTGGACAATCAGCTTCTATTATACCTATCTTATTATCTTTTATCTTAATAATATTAACTCCATCCTTAGTTTTCAGTTCTATAGTTTCTTCTCCTCTATGCTGTGATAAATTAATATTTTTATATAGCTTTCCAGAAACCGTTATTTCTGCATATGTATTACTAAGTCCTTTTCCAACGGATGCACCTAATATTATTTCAGGTAAAAATGACAGTATCATCAATACTGCTATAATAACGAAATCTAATTTCTTAAACATAATAATCATCTCCATTATAATGAAACTAATTGTATGTACATTATAATTATACAATTTATAAGGTAGAGTAAATAAACTCTACCTTATAAAATCTATTATACATGTATATTTATTCTTTGCATACTATTCTGCATCTAAAGATAATGCTTTTTTATTTCCATGTAATAAATTATCTTCATATAATGGTTTTTTCTTTCCATGCCAGAAATTATCTGCTAACCTTGTTATCCAAGGCATAATATAGTAGTCAAGTCCAAATGTTCTACCTGCTCCACTCATTAGTGCAATTGAACCAAATACATACCATAATATATCCCATCCAGCCATAGCACATAAGATAAAGTTAATAGGCATAACAACTGAAACTGCACCCCATATAAATGTAAATAATCCAACTATTAAACAAAGTCCCATTCCAATTTCCATTAATACAACTATTCTTTGGAACCAAACTGCTACTTCTGGATTTGGCATCATGAATTCCATTATTGTAGCATACCAACCTGGAATTTCTTTAAATATTGGTGTAGCCCATTCAGTTGCTGTTTCTCCAGCACCTGCAGCTGAAGCACTTGATGTTGCATCTTGTAACCATGCAAATGGCATTTTTACATTACCAGCTTTAGTCCAGCTATCTGCACCAATTTCTATACTATTAAAGAAACCTTTAATGCTACCAGCATCCCACATCTTCTCCCATGTAGAATCTCCTAATAACTTCTTAATACCTTCAATTAACCATAAGCAACCTATATATATTCTTAGTGGTATTAACCATAATCTATTTCCCTTAGATGATACATGACCTCTCATTACTGATCTTCTATCTTCCATAGTAAAGAATTCATGTTGTAAATAGTTATAAACAGCATTAATATTATTTACTCCCCATAAGTAGTACATATTAACTAGATGTTTCATTATCATTGCAAAGAATCCAGATAATTTAATTCCACTTAAGTTAGCAACACAGTATCTTCCACCGATTGAAACCATAAATCCATGGTATTTTCCTTGGAATTTTTCCATTTCTTTATTTTCTATTGAAGCAATTATATTTTTAACTGCTGTATTAGCTGTTTGTTCTGCTGCTTCAACTATTTGTGGAGTTCCCCTACCAGCTTCTTCTTCATAATAAGCCATATCTCCAACAACAAATACATCTTTCTTTCCTACAGCTTGCATATATTCATTAGTTTGTAATCTTCCTGCTCTAGCTGTTTCTAATCCATACTCTTTAGCATCTTGATTTCCTTGAATTCCACAAGTCCATATTAAAGTTCTTGTACTAATTTCTTCTCCACTCTTTAAAGTTATCTTATCTTCGCTAACTTCTACTATAGGTGAATTCTTTAATATTTCTACTCCATGCTTAACCATATACTTTTCAGCTTTGTCAGCTTGTTTTCTATCTAACATATTTAAGATAGTTCCCATAGCTTCAACAACTTTTAAAGTAACTTCGCTTTCATCTACGTTATATTCTCTTGCTAATCTACTCTTCCATTCTAGAAGTTCTCCAGCCATTTCAATACCAGTAAACCCTGAACCTGCTACTATAAATGTAAGCATTTCTTTTCTCTTAGTGGCATTTCTTTCAAGACTTGCTTTAGCAAACATATCTTCAATATGATGTCTTATTCTAAGTGCATCTTCAAATGACCATAAAGTAAATCCATTTTCTTTTACTCCTGGTACTCCAAAGAAAGCAGGTTCGCTTCCTGTGCCTATAATTAGATAATCATATGAATATTTTCCATTTGTAGTTTTTACAACTTTACTATCTGTATCAACTTTTTCTATGAAATCTGTTATAACTTTAACTTTTGATTTTCCGAAAATTTTACATAATTCAACTTGTACTGATTCAGGATGAACTCTTCCTCCTGCAACTTCATGTAATTCTGTCATTAGTGTATGAAATGGATTTCTATCAATTAAAGTTATTTCCACATCATCATTTTTCTTATATTTCTTGGCTAATTTCTTAGCAGCATGTACACCACCATATCCTGCACCAAGAACAAGTATCTTATTTTTTGACATGTTGAACCCTTCCCTTCATTTAAATAATTCTAAAATAGCATATCTAATTCTATACACTATTTGTTAAGATGTCTACATTATTCAAAAAAATTTTTGTAGTTTTTTTAACAATTTTTTATTGATTTTTTTCGAATCATCTTACTCTGAAACCCTTATATTTCCTAATTTTTAGGCGATTATTCATTAATTTTCACTATTAATTTTACTTATATATCATAAGTAATTCGAATATCAAATGTATTTTATTTTGTGTATAATGAACTAGTAATTGAAAACAATTCGACGTAAATTAAGTAGTTTAAGGGGGATTTTGTTATGAAATCAAGAAGAGTTATAAGCTTATTAGCTGTTGCTGCTTTAGCAACTACTATATTTGTAGGATGCGGTTCAAAGGAAGAAGCTACAAATGCAGGATTAAAAGATGGTACATACTCAGCTAAGGGTGACAAAGATGATAAAGGAAATACTGCTTCAATTGAAATAGAAGTTAAAGATGGTAAAATTGCAACAGTTAAGTACGACGAAGTTTCAGAAGAAGGAGTAAGCAAGTTAGATAACGAAGCTTACAACACTAAAATGAAAGAAGTATCTGGAACTAACCCAATCGAAGCTTTCCCAGCTTTAGAAAAATCTTTAGTTGAAAAGCAAGATGTTGCTGCTGTTGATGCTGTAACAGGTGCTACTAGCACTTCAGAAAACTTCAAAACTTTAGCAGAAAAAGCTTTAGCAGACGCTAAATAATTACCGTTTATTAATAGGACTTTAGGCTCTTGTCTAAAGTCCTTTGTTATTTGTTATTTTTTATTTTTTTACTTATAATAATGTTATTATTATTAATTAGGAGGATCTCTATGACAAAAAAAATAATAAAAAATCTTATTTTTCCATTTTTATTAATTTTTTCCCTTTCTCTTTTAGCTGGTTGTTCAAAAAATAACAAAACATCAGAGCCATTGTCAAAAAGCGAACTTTTAATGGGAACTGTAGTTACAGTAAGTCTTTATGATAGTGATAATGAAGAAATCTTAAACAAAGTATTTGATAAAGTTAAAGAACTTGAATCTATTTTAAGTATAAATGAAAATGGAACTTTAGTAGATAAAATAAATGATGAAGCTGGTATTAGTCCTGTAAAAGTAGATGACTATACATATGCTGTTGTAAAAAAAGGTATAGAATACTCCAAGCTTTCAAATGGATTATTCGATATTTCAGTAGGTCCAATAGTAAAGTTATGGAGTATAGGGCTTCCTGAAGCAAAAGTTCCAACTCAAGAAGAAATCAATGAAAGACTTCCTCTGATTGGATATAGTGATATTGAACTTAATGATGCTGATAAAACTATCTATTTAAAAAGAAAAGGCATGATGATTGATTTAGGTGGTATAGCAAAGGGATATACAGCAGATGTAATTTCAGATCTTCTAACTGAAGAAGGAGTTAAAAGTGCTATAATAAACTTAGGTGGAAATGTCTATGCCCATGGTAAAAAACCAAATGGCTCTGATTGGAGAATAGGTATCCAAGATCCTTTTACTGAACGTGGTGGCATTATTGGCACTATTACTACTAATAATAAGTCAATAGTTACTTCTGGAATATATGAAAGATATATTGAAAAAGATGGAGTTAAATATCATCATATTTTAAGTCCTAAAACTGGATACCCTTATGAAAATGAAATTGCTGGTATTACTATAGTAAGTGATAAATCTATAGACGGAGATGCATTATCTACTTCAGTATTTGCAATGGGTGTGGAAGAAGGTATGAAATTTGTAAATTCTATAGATAGTATAGATGCAATCTTTATAACTAAAGATAATAAAGTTTATATTACAGATGGATTAAAAGAAATATTTACTTTATCTAATAGTGATTTTACCTTAGCTAATTAATAATAAGGGAGCTGTGTTTAAAACAGCTCCCTTTTTGTTATTTTTAAAGCTAATAAAATTGCTAATAATCCTGAAATAAGCTTTACAACTATATAAATAAAAGCTATCTCCTTGGCTTCTGTAACTATATAAGCAAGTTGTCCACCAAATACATAAGCGCCTCCTACTGAAAATGCTGAACATATAACCTTTCCCCTATTATCTAATTTATCAAAATCAGTAAAGACTATAACTGCTGAAGCTAAACTTCCTATTAAAGCTGTAACAGAATGTGAATTTATAGCCATAATATCTCCCAATTTTTTAATTGTATTCTTAAATAACCTTTTTATTACTTCAATCATTACATTGGCGCCAGATAGAAATATTGCTATTTTCCCTACAATAGTAATTGATTCTTCTAAGGGCAATAAATTTTTAACTACCTCTATACCAGTAATTGATTTTATTCCTTGAAGTCCTAATCCAATTATTCCCATTATAAATATAAATTTTGCAAGCCCTTTAAAATATTTTATCATTCTATCAGGAATCTTATTTAAGCCTATAATTATTAAAAATGATATTAAAATTATTGGGAAAATATTTTTAGTAATAACTACTAATGGCATTTTTAAAAGTACTCCACCTAAAAATAATCCTATAGGTAATGTTACTATGCCACATAGTATTCCCTTGCATAATATATCTATATTTTTTTTATTTATTATTCCTAATGCTAAAGGTAATGTAAAACTTATTGTACAACCTAACATAGATGATATTAATATTCCTGAAAAGTAAACTTCTATTTTATTACTAGCAATAGCCTCTGCAATTTTATATCCCCCCATATCTACAGCAATAATAGATGATGAAAGTATACTTGGAGTAATAATGCTATCATTAAATAATGGAATTACATATTTAATAAGAACATCTGAAAGTATAGGAGTTATTGAAAGTATTCCTATCATTGATAAAGCTAATGAGCCCATACTTTTAATCCCACTTTCTATTCCCCTACTTAAATTTAATTTTCCACCAATAATATAATCAAAAATACCTAAGACAAAGAAAATTCCAACTATATATACAACTATCTTTTCCACTTCTAACTCTCCTAATTTAAATAAGATAATTTTATCAAAATTTTAAGCAACAAAAAAGCCCCTTAATATTTAAGGGACCTTTTTTGTTATTTATTTTTTAAAATTAACAATTGCAGCAACCTTTGTCATGATCTCCAGGTTTATTATCACAATGTTCAGGTTTTCCTATACACTTTCCATTATATGAAGATGTTTCTAATTCTGTATATTTTATTACGATATTGTCTTTATAAATCTTTAACATATATTTTGTATTTGGACATAATGGTCCTAATAAGAATTGTCCATGACAATCTGTGAAAGTGTGAGTCAAAGGATATGGATATCTATATCCATCTACTACTTGTAATAATTTTACTACTGCATCTACTACAGGCATTCTATTGCAATCTAATACTGTTCCAAATATAACTGATCTCTTTTCTTCTGGTAGTTTAACTATTGCTTCAATTTGTTCATTACATCCTGTTTTTAATTCACATGATGCTATTCTTCCGCTCATAACTTTGCCTCCTAAGTTTTAATTATAAGTTTTCTTATTTATAGTATAGTTTATTCGTATAATACTAAAATGTGATTTATAAGAAATATTTTTATAAAAAAAAGACTAGTTTCTATATAAACTGCATTTTTCAATAGTCAGTTTAATAGTTACCAGTCCTTTTATATTAACTCTTTGCTTCTAATTGAACGTTAAAGGTTTTATTTTCTCCATTTCTGATTACTTCCACGCTAACAGTATCGCCCTCTTCTTTAGTATCTCTAATAGCTTTTAACTCATCAAAAGTTTTAATTCTTTGACCATCAAATTTTACTATTAAGTCTCCCCCTTGTAATCCAGCTTTTTCTGCTGGAGAAAATTCTGTTACTTGAACTATATATAGTCCTTCCTCCATATTATATTGTTTACCAAGTGTTGAATTAATTTCTCTTACTGATATCCCTAAATTTAAAATAGGCTTAGATAATGATTCTATTCTATCCTTAATTGAATTTATTGGGATTGAAAATCCTATTCCTTCTACCTCATCTGAAGCTATCTTCATATTATTGATTCCAATTACTTCACCCTTTGTATTAACTAAAGGTCCACCACTATTACCAGGATTTATAGCAGCATCTGTTTGTATTAAGTTTAATTGCACTCCAGAACTTGTTTCAACTGTTCTATTTGTTGCACTTACAATCCCCGCAGTAACTGTTTGACCAAACTCTTTAGATAAAGGACTACCAATTGCTATAACTTGTTCTCCTGGCTTTAATGCGTCTGAATCTCCAAGTTCAACAACTGCTGGAACTTCAACGCTATCATCACTTATCTTTAACATTGCTATATCTTGATTTTGATCATAGTTAATAACCTTAGCCTTAACATCTCTACCATCAGATAATGTTACAACTACTTCCTTAGCACCTTCTATAACATGGTAATTAGTTAATATATATCCTTCTTCATTTATTATAAAACCTGATCCTATACCTTCTGTTTCTTTAGGTATTATTCCGCTATAATCAATTACTCCACTAACTGATACTATAACTACTGCTGGAGCTACCTTATCAAATGCTTCACTAGCTGTTAATGCTTCTGAATTGGTACTAAATGTTTGAGGATTTGGAGTTATAACTTTATTACTTGACTCATTAATATAGCTTTTCATTAAATAATAAGTGCTTCCTCCACCTATAGCTCCTCCTAATAATCCAGCTATCAATACTAAAGCTATAATTTTAAATGTACCTTTTTTTCTTTTTTTCTTTGGTTTATTTGAAATATCATTTATTGGATGAATATAAGATTCTTTTTCAAAACTTTGCTCTTCATTATTCTTTTCTTCATTTGTTAGTGATTCATTATCACTATTTACATCTTCGTATTTCTCTACATCATATATGTTATCTTCATTCATTTGAAAAGCCTCCCTAAATATTTAATAATTCCTTTTACAATTATTAATATAACCCTTCTTTGTGACAATTATATGACATATATCTAACAAATTTAATTTGAATGATTCTTTTTTTCTAATCTCTCTATTTCATTTGCCTGTTTTATAACTTGTCTTACTCCAGTTATTACTGTATCTGGTTCATACATAGCTACTATGTTTTCTTCATAATCAACATTATATACTTTTGTTAATTCTTCATCACCTAAATTAGATAAAACTTCTTGTCCAGGTTTAGCTATTAAATAATATGGTTTTCCAGAAAAAACTCCTTCTTCTTGACTAGAGTTATTACCTGATGTTATATTCTTATACTCATTATTTACTGCCTTATTATAGCTAGATTTTGTTCTATGAATTTTAAATTCTTCTAAGTCCCTATAATCAAGTTTTTCCTCAAATTCATCAGTATTACAAGCTAAATTAACTTTATCTAGTAGTGTTGTAAGGCCTATTTCAGAACCAATACTTTCTATATTTCTTCTAATCTTCTCAAATATTAAACTTCTTTGATATTTATCAGTATTAATTTCATCTTCAACTAAAGGATTTACTAAAACTACACCTGCAACTAAGTCTGGATAAGCCTTTGCAAATTCTGTTAACACAAGGCTTCCATACTCCTCTCCCACAAGTATATATGGTGAAGGTACTGCAGCCTTTCTTAGAAGTGCTCTTAAATCTTCAGCTTGCTCCTTAGGTGTTCTTATTGAGCCACTATCACTAAATCCATACCCTCTTCTATTATATGTAAATGTGGATACATCACCATATTCAGATAAAAGTTTATCTGAAATCTCACTCCATTGATTTAGATTTGTACCAATGTTTCCATCAAAAACTATAGTATATTTACCTTCTCCATCTAGCCTATAGTCTAATCTTTTATCTTCTACTCTTACATAATCCACACGTTCTTTTAATGTTTCTTTTGTAATAAAGTTACTTATTCTTTGATATATAAAACCAACTACTAATACTATTAATACTACAGTAATAATCTTTTTTGCTTTTTCTTTTGGATTCAACTCTTTTTTCATATTTACTTTATAAAGTCCATTAGAATGTGGTAAAAGTTTCAATTATCCCTTCCCCCTCGTAGATTATAACTTTAAGTTTGGTTTTGCATTAATATTTAAAGGTGCTTCTAGCCCCCTTAAGAAGTTGAAATAGGCTGCACTTCCTATCATTGCTGCATTATCTGTACATAATATTTGTGATGGAAATAATACCTTTATCCCTTCTTTAGATGCAGCTTTTATTAATGTCTCTCTTAATGCAGAATTTGATGCAACTCCTCCTGCAATAGCTATTTTATCTACACTCTTTTCTCTACATGTTTTTAAAACATTTTGCTTTAGAACATCTATAACTGCTTTTTGGAATGATGCAGCTACATCCGCCTTATTTATTTCAACATTTTGCATTTTGCATTTATTTAAATAATTTAACACTGCAGATTTAACTCCACTAAATGAAAAATCTAATGTGTCATCATGAAAGTTTGCTTTTGGAAATTCAATGGCCTTTTCATTTCCTTCTTTAGCAAGCTTATCTATTTTAGGTCCACCAGGATAGCCAAGCCCTAATGCTCTTGCAACCTTATCATAAGCTTCTCCTGCTGCATCATCTCTTGTTTGACCTATAACTTCATATTCCCCATAATCTTTAACATGAACTATAAATGTATGACCTCCTGACACTACTAATGATACAAAAGGTGGTTTTAAATCCTTATGTTCTATGTAATTTGCGCAAATATGTCCTTCTATGTGATTTACTCCAACTAACGGCTTCTTCAATGAATATGATAGACCTTTTGCATATTGTAATCCTACTAATAATGCTCCTACTAATCCTGGTCCATATGTAACTCCAATAGCATCTATATCCTCTAACTTAACATTTGCTTCTTCTAAGGCTTCAATAACTACTCCATTAATAACTTCAATATGCATTCTTGAAGCCACTTCTGGAACTACTCCTCCATACTTTTTATGAGTTTCTATTTGCGATGCAATTATATTTGATAAAACTTCTCTCCCGTCTTTTACAATAGCCGCTGATGTTTCATCACAGCTTGATTCTATTGATAAAATTAATTTACTTTCCATTATTTTTACCTCTTAACTTCTTCTTTCTATTTACTTACTAATATTGTGTAAGCTATCTAATTATTGTATATTAAAATTAAGCCTATAGCTTATTATATATTTCTTTAGTTTCATTGACTATTATATAATGAATAAAAAAATTATTCATTATTTTTTATTAGAATTAATGGATTTTTAAGGATATATTTAGATATAAAAGGAGTTTTAAATGAATACATACGCTAAGATAGTAGTACCAGGATCCCCAATAACAAAATCTAACTTCAAGCTTCATAATAAAGATGGTAGAGCCATACTTCCTAGTAATACAGGCAAATCCCATGATAGATATGCAATCTATGAAGAAAAAATAGCTTACTATTCAAGATTGCAAAATCCAGGTGTTGTGTTAGAGGAATCTCTTATAGCTATATTAAAAGTTTATTATAAAAGTGAAAAGAGACATCCAGATACGGCTAATATAACTAAAAGTATTTTTGATGGTATTGAAAAAAGTGGTCTTATAGTTAATGATGCCCAAATAACAAGAATAATTACAGAAGAGTTTTATGATAAAGAAAATCCTAGATTTGAGTTAGAATTCTTTGCTGAAAGTAAATATAAAATTTCATATTCAGTAGAAGAAAAGCCAGAGCCAAGTGATAAAAAAATATATTCAAGTTTAAAGAAAAACCCAGCTACTAAATTACTTAATAATAAGCCTGAGAAAAAAGAAGATAGTAGTAGTGCTTTACTCTGTGAGTTTTGTAACAAAAAAATTAAAGAAGAAAATATAATTAAAGGAAATGGTGGAAAGACTTTAATTTGTAGAAATTGCTTTAATAAATTATTTTAATTGAGGTGACTGTATTGAGTACTAATAATTTTATATTTATTGGTGATAGCCTTACCTTTGGTTATGGAGTTCCTAAAAATAAATCTTGGATAGAAACCTTTAAAAATTATAGTTTATCTCATGATTTAGATTTCTCCATTATTAATAAGGGTATTAATGGAAATACTACCACGGATATGTTAAATAGATTTACAGAAGATGTAACTATGTTATCTCCAAAAGCAATATTTATAATGGGTGGCACTAATGATTTATTATCTAATAGGTCATTAGTTCAAATTACTGAAAATATTGAATTAATGCTAAAAGAAGCTTTTACTAAGACTAGTAATATATTTATAGGAATACCCCCAAGAATAATAAAGGAAGATGCTTATAGGTTATTTATGCCTTCTCCTACTTATGATTACTGTGAAATTAGCCTTCCAAAATTGAGAGAAGAATTAATAAAACTTTGTAATAATTATAAAGTTAAATATATTGATTTTTATAATATGTCTTTAACCTTAAATTCAAAAGAAATATTTATAGATGGTATTCATTTCAATGAAAAAGGCCATAAACTTATTTTTAATGAATTTATTAAAGTATTAAATTTATAACTAAAAGAAATATATTAAAAGTGGAACTATTTTAATATAGCTCCACTTTTAATATAAATATTTTTTTAAGTATTTAGCAACTGATTCTCCTACCTTATAGCCATCTTCTCCGCTATTAAATAGCTCTGTATCCCTTGTAAGTACACTTCCACAAGCAAATATTCCCTTTACAGAAGTTTCATTATTATTAACTATAAGATTTCTTTTTTCATCTATTTCAATTTTAGATTTTCTTACAAAAGATATCTCTGGAAAATATCCTACAGTTAATATTAAAGAATCACACTCTATATTAACTATACTCTTATCCTCTTTATTTTCTATATCAATACTTTCTATTCTTCCATTTCCATGTAATTCAACTACCCTACTATTTACTATAACGTTAATATTCATATCTCTAATAAATTTTTCTTCTCTATCATTTAAATCATTTTTATTAGATTTATCTATAATAGCCTTAACATCAGCTCCTTCTACTATTAGCCTTGTAGCTAAAAGTAGAGACCATTTATTTTTTCCTAGTATCACTACTTTTTTCCCAGGTAAGTATCCTTGTAAATTAATAAGTTTATGTGCAGAAACTAAAGTATATATTCCAGTATATTTATGAATTGGTATATTAATATTACCTGTAAATTTTTCTCTACATCCTGATGCTATTATAATTGCTCTAGCTTTAACATCTTGTATTCCTTCATCAGGATTAACATAAGTAACTAGTTTGTTAGTGGTAACTTCTAAAACCTCAGTATCAAGTTTATATTCTCCACCATGAGCTTTAAACTCCCTAATAAGTTCACTACTTAACTCTGGTCCAGTAACATCTTTTCCTAAGTAATACTTTCCAAAGCCTTCATTTATAAATAAATTTAAGTTTCCACCTAAATCACTATTTCTTTCTAGTAGCAATACCTTTTTAATTCCATGTTGAAGAGCAGAAACCCCTGCTGAAAGTCCAGATGCTCCCCCTCCAATTATTATTAAATCATATTGAAGCATATGTAACCTCCATTACTTTTAACAAAAATACATATATTATTATACCATAAATGGTAAGTAAATATAATATATACTCTATCCTATAATGTCCTTAAATTAGCCTTATTATCATAATAAAAATTTAATAAAATCTTGTTTGATTTATAAAAACTACTATACTATAATTTAAGTATTGTTAACTAGAGAAAGAATTATAATGGGCTTAAATAATAGGCCCTTTTTTTGAGGTGAATACATGTTAGACAATATTTTAAAAACATTCAAAAATAAGATTATGAATATTTTAAGTTTTGATGGAATAATTAGGATAATACTATTCTTAATCCCCTTTATAGCCATAATATTAAAATCCATAATCTTTCAGGGATTCGTAGCTACTGAAGATCCTTATATTTTAAACTTTTCAGATGGGCTTAATTCAGCAAAACCTTTTATTAATTATTATTATGCCTTTACTTTAATATTCTTAAGTTTCTCATTATTATTTAAAGGTAAAGGAAGAGTTATCTATCTATTTGTTATAGATATCATAATAACTGCACTTATATTTTTAGACTTAGGATACTTTAGAGGTTTCTTAACAATGCCTTCAGCATTATTATTAACTCAAACAGCTAATCTTGATAATATGGGTGGTACAATATCATCAATGTTTAGTAAAATGGATTTCTTATTATTAATTGATTTTATCATCTTAGCTATTTACGTTTTCTTTACTAGAAAATCTTATACTAATGTAAAAAGAAGAGCTCCTTTAACCTTCATAGTAATGATACTTTCTAGTATATTATTCATTGCTTATGTACCTTTTAATTTACATATACTGAAAAATGAAGATGTTAAGAATGGTTATATATTCTCAAATTATGATCCTACTAATACAGCTAGATATTTTTCTCCAATAGGATACCATATTTTTGATGTATATAACGTATATAAAGACTCTAAACCTTATGAGCTTACTGAAGAAGAAACTACTCAAATAAATGAGTTTTTCCAAGCAAAAGAAAACTTAGAAGATAATAAATATGCTGGAATGTTAAAAGGCAAAAACCTTATAGTTATTCAAGTTGAATCTTTAGAAAGCTTTATAGTTGGAAAAGAGGTTAATGGACAGAAAATAACACCAGTTATGGATGAATTAATAAGTAAAGGGCTTTACTTCCCTAATATTTATGAACAAGTAAATGAAGGTACAAGTTCTGATTCAGACTTAATGATTAATACATCAATGTTTCCATTAAGAAGAGGTAGTACTTTCTTTAGATATCCTTCAACAGAATATAATTCTCTTCCTAACTTATTAGAAGAAATGAATTATGATACTATTGCAATACATCCTGATAAAGGTTCTTTCTGGAATTATGTAAATGGTCTTAAAGGAATAGGCTTTAATGAATTTATTGATTATTATTCCTTTAACATAGATGAAGAAATTGGGCTTGGAATATCTGATGAAAGCTACTTTAGACAAGTTGTACCAATGCTTAAAAATTTAAAAGAACCATTTTATGCATTTACAGTAACCTTAACTAGCCATGGACCTTTTGATTTGCCAGAAGAAAAAAGAACTTTAAACCTGGATAGTGAATTAGATAAAAGTGAACTTGGTGGATATTTTGAAAGTATTAAATATACAGATGCACAAATAGGTGAATTCTTAAATCAATTAGATAAAGAAGGTTTATTAGATAATACAGCTATAGTTATCGAAGGAGATCATACTGGTGTTCATAAATACTATAATAGCTCTATTGAAAAATTATCAAATAAGGAAGATTGGTATTTAGATAATGGTCATCATACTATGCCATTTATAATTTGGTCTAAAGATATGAATGAAGGAAAAACCTTTGATACTATAGGTGGTCAAATAGATATTATGCCATCTCTATTATATCTTATGGGTGTAGATAATGATAAATATATCAATACTTCTATAGGAAGAAACTTATTAAATACTAATAAATCTTTTGCGGTTCTTACTAATCTTGAAGTTGTAGGTGAAAATCTTACTGATGAAGAAAAGGAAATGTATAAAAATATAGTTGATCTTTCTGATAAGATGATAAGAGCAAATAAAGCTAGTTTATTAAAAGAAAAATAAATTATACAAAAAATAAAGAAATTCAAATATAGTTGAATTTCTTTATTTTTATTACATACTTGTAATTATATATATTCATATTTTATCTATAAAATATATCAATTTTTATAATTATAAATACAAATCCATTAATATTTCATCATCAAATTCTCCATTTACATTAAAGAAATCTTTATGACAACCTATTTCCTTAAAGCCGCACTTCTTATATAAATTTATAGCCTTATTGTTACTTGCTTTAACTCCTAAACTAATATTTTTTATATTATTACTCTTTGCAAATTCTATTAATTCATTCATTACTGCATATCCTACACCTATACCCCAATATTCTTTTTTTACAGAAATAGCAATTTCACCATTATGGGATATTCTTTTTCTAAGTGACTTTCCAATATTAGCTATGCTTACAATATTATTGTCTATCAACCCTACAATCATTAAGTTATTTGATTTATCTAAGTTATTAATAAATTGCTTTTCTTCTTCAATGGACTTATTAAATTCATTTTCCCCGAATAATAAATTATCACTTTCTCCGCCAACAATATTCAAATAATTAATAATTTTTTCAGCATCCTCTTCTTCTACTCTTCTTAACATCAGAGTCTGTCCATTTTTTAATTCTACCTCTTTTAACATAAATATTCCCCCTATATAACTAATACCTTGTTATTATTTTAATCCTTGCTTATTGCAAAAGAAACTCAGATTATAAACTGAGTTTCTAAATTAATTATAAAATTTTAAACTTTATTTACCAGCTATACTTAAACCTTCAACTCTAATAGATGGGCTTCCAACGCTACTCATTGGGAATTTCAAATCACTTCCAACTTCTACTATATCTTTTAATAAATTAAAGAAGTTTCCAGCTACTGTTATTTGTTCAACTGGGTAATCCTTCTTGCCATCCTTAATATAAAATCCCTTTGCTGCTAATGAGAAATCTCCAGTTATTGAGTTTGCTCCTGAGTGTAATCCAGCAAATTCAGTAATTAATACACCTTCTCCTACCTCTTCTAATAACTGATCAAAAGATTTAGTTCCCTTCTCAATATAGAAGTTAGTTGGTGAAACTCCTACTGGTGAAGCATAAGAACTCTTAAATCCATTACCTGTAGATTTTGTATTACCTTTATAAGCAGTTTTTAAATTATGAAGTAATGTAATTAATTTACCTTCATGAATTATATCCTTCTTCTTAGTTGCTACTCCTTCATCATCAAAAGGTACTGATGCTAAACCATTTTCTAAATGTGGATTATCTAATAATGTTACCTTTTCACTTGCTATAAATTCTCCTTCTTTATCCTTTAATAAGCTTAAACCCTTTTGAGCAGCATCTCCACTAAATACTCCTGCAAAGGTTGAAAGAATTGAAACCATAGCCTCATTACTAATAATAGTTTTGTATTTACCAGATGGAATAGATTTTCCACCTATTCTTGATACAGCTTCATTAATTCCATCTTTAGCAATTTTCTTTGGATCTACATCTTCTAAGGAATGAGCTGTAACATACCCCATACCATCTTGCATATTTTCACCATCTTTAATAATTGGAACTACATATGCACTAAGTAAATTAGCTTTATTCTCTAAATTAAGTCCTTTAGAATTAATTATTCCATATTTAGAATTACTATAACCTATGCCACATCCTTCAAAGCTTACAACTCTACTTTCTAAACTTTTGGCTTCCTTTTCCATACTTAATGCTAAATCAATTAATTTATCAGCTGGAATATTTTCTAATGCCTTATAATAAGTATTTACTTTAGTATATTCCTTATCTCCTTCATATATAAATTGAATATCCTCATTTTCGATAGCTAGTGCACTTTCTTTAGCATTCTTAACCATCATTTCTATAGCATCTTCATCTAATATTTCTGTATAAGAATATCCAATTTTATCATTTATTTTCCCTCTAAAAGACAATCCATAAGAAGTCGTTAAGTTATATTTCTCAACTTCTTCATTATAAACATTTATACTTAAGCTTTCCCTATCTACATAATAAACTTCATACTCATCGAATCCATTACTTTTAGCTTTTTTGAATAACTTATCGATAAATTCTTTTAATTCCATATTCCATTCCCTCCTATCTTCCACCTACTGTTATTTCTTTTACTCTAATCATAGGTTGACCTACATTAGTTGGGATACTACCAGATATAGAACCACACATACCTTGACCTTGTTCTAAGTTCTTTCCTACCATATCTATATTTAATAGAACTTCACTACCTTTACCAATAAGACT
>Ga0129315_1000401_pt1 | contig 37730 bp, 31 predicted proteins | sample Cm827metagenome_FD_94432 | JGI IMG/M metagenome (GOLD analysis project Ga0129315, IMG submission 94432) | Eastern black-and-white colobus group fecal microbial communities from Wisconsin, USA - Cm827 metagenome | ecosystem: Host-associated > Mammals > Digestive system > Large intestine > Fecal... | reverse complement strand
GTACCTTCACAGTTACGATGCAAAATCCATTCCAAATCGGCTTCGCCGATGGGATTTTGCATTACTGAATCATTATCTTACGGTCTCAGCAGTAAATGCTTCGACCTGTACTGAATAGTTACGTTTATTCTTACTTATTATGCGTCAAATGCCTTGTAAATCATGCATCACACCGGTTTCATGAAAAGCCGGAAGCTTTATCTCATCCGGAAAGCTCTTAACAGAGTCCATACTCTGTTTCGGCTTATTCAAACGGAATTACCGCTCCGTCATAAGTATTGTTGATATAATCCTTGATTTCCTGGGAAGTAAGAACCTCGACAAGAGCTTTGATCTTGTCACTGTTTTCGTTTCCTTCCTTAACAGCAATAACATTTACATAGGTCTTAGCTGCTTCGGAATCAGCCTTCTCATAAGCAATAGCATCCTTTGCTACAGAAAATCCGGCTTCCAGTGCATAGTTGCCATTTAATACCATGAATGCAACCTCGTCCTTTACTCTCGGAACCTGAGCTGCTTCAAGCTCAACGATATCTACATTGTAGGGGTTCTCTACGATATCATTCTTGGTTGCGGTAAGTCCTGCATCTTCCTTTAAGGTAATGATGCCATTATCCTGCAAAAGAAGAAGTGCTCTTGCTTCATTTGTGGTATCGTTCGGTACGGCAATGCTGTCACCGTCTGCAAGTTCATCCAGGGATGCCTTGGTTCCGGGATAAATACCAAACGGCTCATAATGAATACCACCTGCATTTACAAGGTGTGTTCCCTTTTCTTCATTGAAGCTCTCAAGATAAGGGATGTGCTGGAAATAGTTTGCGTCGAAATCACCGCTTTCTACAACCTCGTTCGGCTGTACATAATCATCAAACACGGTCACCTGAAGGTCGTAACCCTTTGCCTCCAATAAAGGCTTTGCCTGCTCAAGAATCTCTGCATGAGGTGTTGCGGAAGCCGCAACCTTGATCACCTTATCGTCTGCAGATGTGCTCTTTCCGCAGCCTGCCAGTGCAGATACAACGAAAGCACCGGTAAGTACTACTGCTAATAACTTTTTCATATTCTTCTCCTCCCTCAGTAAGGCTTTCTCTGTTGTATAAATGTATTTATATACATTATTCCTCACTGACTGTCTTTTCGGAACAGTATAGTCCCATTTACCCACCTTGTCAATAGGTAAATGTTTTTCTGCTCCGAATTCTTTTATAGCATACTTTTTTATCCAATTCAAGTCATGATACCACAGCTTAATCCAGCTCTGTCTTCCCGGTATAAAGCTCATGATACCGGCCATTCTGTGCAAGCAGTGCGTCATGGTCACCACGTTCAATGATCTCGCCCTGCTCTAAAACCATGATGGCATTGGCATTCCGGACGGTTGACAGACGGTGTGCAATCACGAGGGTGGTTCTCTCTGCCATCAGGCGGTCCATTCCCTTTTCGATATGCTTCTCGGTTCTTGTATCAACAGAGCTCGTCGCTTCATCCAGAATCAGGATCGGTGCCTTGGAAATGGCGGCTCTTGCAATATTAATGAGCTGCCGCTGTCCCTGGCTTAAGTTTGCGCCATCGCCCTCAAGAACGGTATCATATCCATGCTCCAGACGGATGATAAAGGAATGGGCACTTGCCATTTTTGCTGCCTGCTCTACCTCCTCATCCGTTGCATCAAGCCGTCCATAACGGATATTTTCACGTACCGTTCCGGTGAAAAGATGTGTATCCTGCAATACCATCGCAATATTTCTTCTTAAAGAATCCCTTGCAATCTGCGTAATCGGAAATCCATCCATCAGGATCTGCCCGGAATCAATGTCATAGAAACGATTGATCAGATTCGTGATTGTCGTTTTCCCCGCACCGGTAGAACCTACGAAGGCAATTTTCTGACCCGGCTTTGCATACAGGGAAATATGCTTCAAAATCGTTTTATCCGGAAGGTAACCAAAAGTAACATCCTTCAGGGTTACAGCCCCCTTCACCTCTGCATAATAATTCAGCTCATTTTCATGTGCCGTTCCTTCCGGCTTTCCATGCTCTTTCACAAAAGCATTCGCCTTCGGGATCACATAATAATGCTTACCATCCTCCGTTTCTTCTATGGTAATGGCATTCTCTACATCCTCTGCCTCGGGAGCCTCATCCATCACCGCAAAAACACGCTCTGCACCGGCAAGTGCCGAAAAGATCGTATTAACCTGCATGGCAACCTCATTGATCGGGCGGGAAAACTGTCTGGAATAATTGACAAATACGGTAAGTCCGCCAATATCAAATCCACGCAGCACGCACAGAATACCACCGATGGCTGCGGTTAAGGAGTAACTGACCTGCCCCATATTTCCCATGACAGGTCCCATAATTCCGCCAAAAAACTGTGCACGGATCTGCTTGCCGCGAAGATCCTGATTCAGATAATCAAACTCTTCTCTCGCGCTTTCCTCGTGGTTAAAGACCTTAACCACCTTCTGACCGGTAATTGTCTCTTCAATATATCCGTTCATCGTGCCGATGGCCGCCTGCTGTGCCTTATAATACTTCCGGCTTCTCTTGCCGATTCCGGATACCGCCTTTAACATCAGCGGAACCATGACAATCGTAATCAGTGTCAGCCAGATATTCGTATAAATCATCAGGCTCAAGGTTCCAATAATACTGATTGCTCCGGAAATCAGCTGCACCACAGTATTATTCAGCATTTCACCGATGACATCCACGTCATTGGTGAAGCGGCTCATGACATCACCGTTATTATTAGTGTCATAATAACGCACCGGAAGCTTCTGCAGCTTTTCAAACAATTCGTTACGCAGCCTCTGTATCGCATCCTGGGAAATCGTAACCATAATTCTGGACTGTAAATACTGTGCGGTAATTGCCACGATATAAACAACCGCCATGGTAAATACCCCCTGAATCAGTCCTGCAAGGAGCTGAGTGCCTGTTTTTCCGGTATCGGTCAGTCCGTTAATGATCGGACGCAGCAGATACGAGCCCGCAAGGTTTCCTGCCGTACCTGCTATAATACATAAGAGTACGATCAGCAGCTTCCATTTATCCTTTGCAATATAAGAAAAAAGACGCTTGATCGTTGCTTTGGTGTTCTTCGGCTTACCACCCATCATGCCGCGTCCACCAGGACCTCCCGGTCCGCCAGGTCCACCGTGTCTTCTTCCTCCCATTGGCTTTCCGAACATTTCATCCTCGTTCGAAGGGTTCAGCTTTTCTTCATATTTTCTGGTAAGATAATCGAGTCGTTCCTGTTTCATGATGCTGCTCCCTCCTTTTCTTTATCCATCTGGGAATAGTAAATTTCCTGATATGCCTCACAGGAAGCAAGCAGATCCTCATGTTTTCCGAATCCAACGATCTTACCATCGTCAAGTACCATGATTTCATCCGCCTCCTGCACGGAGCTGATACGCTGTGCAATGATAATTTTCGTCGTATTTTTCAGCTCTCCGGCAAAGCTTTCACGGATCTTCGCCTCTGTTGCGGTATCTACGGCACTTGTGGAGTCATCCAGAATCAGGATCTTCGGTTTCTTTAGCAGGGCACGCGCAATACAAAGACGCTGCTTTTGCCCGCCGGACACATTGACGCCGCCCTGACCTAAATCCATTTCATAGCCTCCGGTAAAGCTGCTTACAAAACCATCTGCCTGTGCGGCCTGCGCAGCCTTGCGCACCTCCTCTATGGGAGCATTTTCATCCCCCCACATCAGGTTTTCCAGAATGGATCCGGAAAACAGCACGTTCTTCTGCAGCACCATGCCGACACCCTCACGCAGATTTTCCAGGGTATAATCCTTGACATTCACACCATCCACGAGGACTTCTCCTTCATCGACATCGTATAATCTCGGGATCATCTGTACGAGTGTTGTTTTACCACTACCGGTTGATCCTATGATTCCCAGGGTCTGACCACTTTTTACAGCAAAGCTGATATGGGAAAGCACCGCCTCTTTGTTTTCCTTATAATAACGGAAGGAAACATCGCGGAATTCCACGCGTCCGCTCGATACAATTTTATCCGGCTCCTTGCAGTTCTCATCATTCAGATCAACCTCCGTGTCAAGAATTTCACGGATACGGCTTAAGGATGCCAGTGCTCTTGAGCTCTGTAAAATGACCATGGCAAGCATCATTAAGGACATCAGAATCTGTACAATATATGTGGTAAAAGCAGTGAGATCACCGACCTGCATATTTCCTACGATAATCTGCCTGCCGCCAAACCATACAACAGCAAGTGTCGTCGCATTCATCATGAGCATCATCAGCGGCATTACAATAATAATTGTCTTAAATGCACCCAGACTGGTCTGCTTCAGATCTTCGTTGGAGGCTGCGAACTTCTTTTCCTCATAGTCACCACGGACAAAGGATTTTATCACGCGGACATTCGTAAGCATTTCCTGAATATTGGAGTTCAGGGCATCGAGCTTCTTCTGCATGATCTTGAACTTCGGGAATGCAATCTTAATCAAAACCGCAATAGCTCCGACCAGAATCGGGATCACGATCAGCACAATCACCGCCAGCTCCGCATTCATGACAAACGCCATAATCAGTGCACCGATCAGCATTCCGGGTGCACGAAGCATCATCCGGAGAGCCATGTTAATCAGGTTCTGTACCTGTGTAATATCATTGGTCAGACGGGTAACCAGGGATCCGGTACTGAACTGGTCAAGATTGGCAAAAGAAAAGGTCTGTACCTTATCAAATGCATCCTTTCTCAAATCTGCGGCAAAGCTGACTGCTGCCTTCGCGCCAAAATATGCACCGCCAACACCACCTGCCATCATGAGAAGTGCTACTAAAACCATCAACACGCCGGTTCCTGTAATATAACCGGCACTTCCATTCGTCACACCGACATTAATAATATTTGCCATAAGCTTTGGCAGAACCACTTCTCCAATGACCTCCACGATCATCATAAGCGGTCCGATAATAAATGCCGGCAGATACGGTTTCACATACTTCCAATATCTTTTCATCGTCTTCCTTTCCTTGCATCTGCTTCAAATATCCTGCAATATTCCTGAATAGTTACTGAATTTAATCTTTAGTTTTTAAGTTTAATGATTTGATTTTTTAATGTCAATGAAATCCAAAATGTTTCATAAAAAATTTATAAATCTTTCGTCAATTTGACGAATTCATTTCTTTCTGGTCTTATCAAAAAGTATAAAATTGGTACTTTCAACAATACCAGTATTGTTTATACTAAATAGCAACATCAGTGTCATACATACCCTGCAACAAGAACTATTCCAATATAGCTGCCCTGCACTATGACCTGTTTAAAATTAATATGAAAAGAGGAGTAACCTATGAAAGAACACAAACAACTAATGAAAATCGCATTTACCGGCCTTATGGCTGCACTTTCCTATGTGGTATTTACCTTTTTACAGATTAAGATTCCGCTTCCGGGCGGTGATGCCACTTCCATCCATCTCGGAAATGCCATATGTGTTCTCGGAGCCCTGCTGCTCGGCGGCTTATATGGCGGATTAGGTGGTGCCATCGGAATGACAATCGGTGATCTGCTTGACCCGGTTTACATTGTCTATGCACCGAAAACCTTCTTATTAAAATTATGCATCGGTTTAATCACCGGACTTGTTGCCCACAAAATCGGACACATCACGAAAGAGACCGATAACAGAAAGGTCTGGAAATGGGTGATCCTTGCTGCAGTTGCCGGATTATTATTCAACGTAATTTTTGATCCTTTAATCGGCTATCTTTACAAGCTGCTGATTCTTGGGAAACCTGCTGCAGAGCTTACCCTTGCATGGAATGTAACCGCTACCTCCATCAATGCCGTAACCTCTACAATCGTTTCCAGCGTTGTTTACATGGCACTTCGTCCCGCTCTTAAAAAGGCCGGATTATTCATGGAATTGTAGTAACATCCCGTATCATCGCAAACTATGAAGTATAAAATAAAAGGGGCTGCCGTCTGAGCTGATCTTGGGGATCAAATATGCTCAATACGGAAGTCCCTTTTTATATGATTTCACATTATTTAAATGTAATTGTTACATTTCCCATTCCACATTTCACATGATACAGACTGTCTGCACCGTTATCCTGTGTCTGCTGCGCTCCCATTCCTGCGGCTCTCATGCTTCCGACCAGAATATTACCCATTCCGCAATCCAGATCATAATTGTGCTCTTTTTCTGCTCCGTCTACCTCAATTTCCACATTGCCCTGTCCGCAGTCCACACTTAGATCCTTATTGATTTTACCGGAATATTGGCATTCACCCATAGCAATGTCCATCACGGCATTCCGGCTTATCACATTTTCACATACTGCCTGCCCGGCTCCTACCTTCAGTTCGAAGTCCTCAACTGCAATATCTGCAAGTTCAAGCTGTCCCGCACCGGCTATCAAAACCATCTCCTGCGCCTTGATTCCTTCGATCTGAAGCTTACCGGCACCGAGCTTTGCCGTAAAGAGCCGGAATGTAAAGTCCTTTGGAATCTCAATCGTGCACCGCGCTCCTTTATTCTGTTTAAGTCCCCATAAGACATATATGGATTCTTCTTTCATTCCAACCTTCAGCGTTTCATCCTCAAGTGAATATTCCCATACCCCCGAAGCATCAAAGATAAGGCTTATGGTATCGGAAGTCTCCTCCTTTTCCCTGATTTCAAAAAGTCCGGCGCCAAGCTCTGCATTCAATTCCTTAACTTTACTCACCGGAATTTCATACGTGGTTCCTTTTTCTGCGATACTCTCCCCATTTACCATAAGCTCTCCGTCTGCTCCCGTGGAATTTTTATCCAGTGTGCCAATATAAATACCACTTCCCTCTCCAAAGGAAACCTTAAATCCCAGCCGGTTGGAAAGTCCTTCCATATAGGAAACCACCGATTCACTTGTCACCCTCTGTTTCCATCTGTATCCTCCGATAAATCCACAAAAGATACACAGTACCAGACCAACCGCTGCCAGAATACCTGCTGTAATCAGGCTGACTTTATAAAATTTCTTCATCTTCATTTTCCTCCCTTAAGCCTTCCGAAACATTTTGCGCCACAGCCACGCCGTACCCCTGCAGGCTGCCGGAACTGTCATGGCCACAAGTACGGTAAGAATCATGCACAGGATTCCTGCAGCAGCGCATAAGCATCCGCTTCCAAGCAGTGCCCCTGATACCAGAACATTTACCGGTAATACCACAAATCCCAGCACTGCACACACAACTGCCGTGACATAAAGCGATACTGCCGCTGCTCCAAAGCCAATCAGTAATCCGAAAATCAGACTGAAAACACTGATAATCACGGCAAATACCACACAGATCAACGCCAGAATCAATGGGGACGCAAAGATCAGTCCGATAACAATTAAGGTAATCAGCCACGCCGGTTTCGATTGCTTCTGTTGTGGCTGTGATGGTATCTGGTTGTTCTGTGAGAATGCATTCTGACTTCTGGTGTTCTGCACACCTGCATCTCTATCTCTTTCGCCCGGTGCACTCTGGTTCTGACTTTTCTCTCCTTCAAGAGAATCCTGCTCGCGCTCATAGGTCTGCAACCCCAGTCCCTCTTTGACTCCTGCTGCTACCTGTTCGGGGCTTCCAAGCTCCTCGATGACCTGCTGCTCGTTCTCCTGCCCGGCATCATTAAAATAATCATTATAATAAGTAAGTGCCTCTTCCTTTTCGCTGGGAGAAATATCGGATAATAAAGCCTCAAGTCTCCTCATATATTCAAATCTGTTCATTTGTGGATCCTCCCTCAAAAATCTGATTGATCTTACCGGAATAGCTCTTCCATTCCTCCCGGTACATGGAAAGCTGCTGCCTTCCCTTTTCCGTAACCAGATAATACCTGCGGTTACGTCCGGCACATTCCTGATCGTAAATGGTCAGGCATTCGTCCTTCTGCAGTCTTCGTAATACCGGATATAAGGTGGATTCCGAAACTGTAATAATCTGCCGCACATCCTGCGTAATCTTGTAGCCATATGCCCCTTCCGGCTCTTTTGCAACAACCGCAAGCACAATGGCATCCAGAAGTGCTGCCCCTGTATTAAAAACCATGTCCTTCGCTCCTTTCTGTGCGAATATATAATATTATACGACATATAATATTATTTACATTCATACTATACGACATATAATATTATATGTCAATAATATATGATGCCAGGGTCAAAAGATCTAAGCCCACATGAGCTTGCTTATAAGTGGGTGAAAGACCTTATGACCCCGACATTTAATATATTTTACAAATAGAAAACTGTACCAAAGCCTACGTGCTCCAGTACAGTTTTCCCGAATAGATGCAATTACTTCATATCTATTTACATATTGATTTTATCTACGATCTGTTATTGCATATCTGACCTCTACCGCTCCATCTTCCAAAATGCAGCACTATAGGGAGGAAGTTCACTGCCACCGCCAAAGTCATGAGGCTGTCCTGTGATCAGATCGGTCGCCATGCCACAGTCTGCATCAAAGTGGGCTGTGAACGGTGCTTCATCGGCATTAATCGCTACCATTACCCGTTCATGCTCGCTTGCACGCTCGAAAATGCACTGACGGTTTGTCAAAAGAACCGAACGGAAGCTTCCATAATTTAATGCTTCGGAATTCTTCTTTGCTTCGGCAAGCTTACTGATAAACTCAGACAATTCATTCCATTCCGGCTGTTCAAAGCAGGGACGTAACGCCGGATCGCCCTCACTCTTATCTGCCCTGGTTCCCCATTCACTTCCATAATATACGCAGGGAATTCCCGGCATGCCAAAGCACATTGCATAAATCAGTGGCAGGTGCTTTTCATTGGATAAAATACTTGCGACTCTCGTCACATCGTGATTATCCACAAAAGATAACAGATGTTTTCCTTTATAAAGTGTCCAGTTTTCCGGTCCAAACTGACGAAGCAGGGAATGATTGATTTCAAACATATTCATGCTGTTAAAACTTGAATACAATCCCTTATAGCATTCATAATTGGTTACGGAATGAAGCATGCTGTCATTCATCAGGCTGTTATAATCGCCATGAAGCATCTCTCCTAATAAGAAGAAATCCGACTTTCTCTCTGTTGTAAAGCTGCGAAGCGTCCGTACAAAATTCTCATCCAGGCAATAAGCCACATCCAGACGCAGTCCGTCAATATCAAATTCTTGAATCCAATACTGCACGGCATCCAGAATATTATGAACAACCTCACCGTTCTGAAGATTTAACTTCACCAGATCGTAATTACCTTCCCAGCCTTCATACCACAGACCATCATTATAATTGGAATTTCCACCTAAATTAATATGGAACCAGTTTAAATAAGGAGAATTTTCACGGTTCTTCAATACGTCCTGAAACTGATAAAAGCCTCGTCCCACATGGTTAAACACACCATCGAGTACTACGCGGATTCCATTCTCATGTAACCTCTGACAAACCTCTTTAAAATCTTGATTGGTTCCGATCCTGACATCAATCTTCTTATAATCCCTGGTATTGTATCCATGGGTATCGGATTCAAATACCGGTGAAAAATAGATGGCGTTGATTCCTAATTTCTTCATATGCGGAATCCATTCCTCCACCTTTTTAATCTTATGTGTCTGCACACCATCATTCTCAAACGGTGCTCCACAAAATCCCAACGGATATATTTGATAAAATACGCTTTCATATGCCCAAAATCCAGTGCTCATGTGCTTTCTCCCTTCTTGTCTTTGGATTATCCATAACCGGCTGATACCTTTACTATACGATTATTCATCCTGGTCAATTATACACCTTTTCTCATTGACTAATCCAGTATTTTTTCATTTTTAATGCATTTTTCCTTCAGAATTTTATTGATAATAATTATCATTAATCGCATCAGCTCAAAAGAAATCCCCCATTTCCACATAGTTATCCACAATGACATGCATGTCATAATTGCTGATCCACATAACTTTCCTGCAAAAATGTGATGTCACAATGACCGTTGGGGAGGATTATAGCCATTCATCCCAGAATCGCTCGACATAATGACCGATTTCCTTAAGAGACACATCCTCATACTCCCTCCACTCTCTTGGAAACATTCTCTGATATGGCGTCGTCAGAAACCGTTCATCCAGAAGTGCCACAATGCCAATATCCTCTGCGGTACGGATCACACGTCCTGCTGCCTGCAATACCTTGTTCATCCCCGGATAGCGGTAGGCATAGTCAAATCCGTTATCCCCCTGCCGGTCAAAATACTTCTTTAAAATCTCCCGTTCATTACACACCATCGGAAGTCCTGTGCCTACAATGATCGCACCAATAAGCTGATCCTTCTTTAAATCAATTCCCTCACTGAAAATTCCACCTAACACACAGAAGCCCAGAAGCGTCCGGTCTTCTTCGTATTCAATCTCCATGTGGATAACTTCTTCGAGGAAATTCTCTTTGCACGCCGGAGGGTCAGGGTCTTCCATTGGGGGCTCCGTTATCGGAAGCTCTGTTCCCGCTAGCTCTGTTCCCGCTAGCTCTGTTATCGGTAGTTCTGTTATCGGTAGTTCTGTGGAGAAAGCAGAAGAAATCTCCCGGGCAGATCTGCCGCCACCAAATCTCATCAGGAATTCCTCCCGGCTCTGCTCATTCATATATTCATCCTGCACAAGACATTCCACCTGCTCATCGGCAAAATTCGCCTCATACACCTCAAGAACCTTCTTTAAAAAGGCATGGGAAGGAAAAAATACCATATAGTTTCCGGTCCGCATCTGAACAATCCGGTGCAGATAGGAAGCAATGTTATAATATTCACTCTCTGTTCTGCGGCTGTATTTACTGGTTACATCATTGGCAATAAACAGTCCCTTACGTCTTGCATCAAACACGGACTTCGCATAAACCTCATAATCCCCTTCGTCTGCACCAAGAAGCTGCTTATAATACCGGATCGGAAGCAGCGTTGCCGAAAACAACACACTGCACCGTCCACGCATCATGCATTCTCTAAGATTCTTAGACGGGTTCACATTAAAAAGCTTCAGTTCGAAGCAGTTATCCGCCGTATATTGGGAATAAATTTCATAATGATCATCTAACAGCTCATGGATCATCAGAAAATGGGACAGCTTGAAATAAAATTCCAGCAGTTCCTTCCGGACCGGGCTGTCTTCATGATCCTCCAGATAATTATCAATTGCTTCGGACAGCCGGATTACCCCCCGTACGAACGGCGCAATATCCTCTTCCTCCCAGCATACATACTCATCACACAGCCGCTTTAATTCCAAAAGCTCCTTATTACACCTCTCCAGCAGACGGTAAATATGCAGGTCGTAATCCTTCACGACCTTTTTCAGCCCCAGGAATTCCTCCTTCTGAAGCGTTGCACTGTACATTTCCCTTCCCCGATCCACCAGATTATGTGCCTCGTCAATCAGGAAAATATAGTCTTCCCGCACTCCTTCGGAAAAAAAACGCTTCAGATAGACATGTGGATCAAACAGATAGTTATAATCACAGATGATCATATCCGCAAACAGACTCATATCCAGACTCATTTCAAACGGACACACCTTATGACGTGCTGCATATTCTTCGATCTTTTCACGGGAAAAGTTATCTTCATGGATCAGCAGATCATAGATCGCATCGTTAATCCGGTCAAAATGTCCCTTGGCATAGGGACAGTCTACGGGATTGCACTCGGTTTCTTCCATAAAACAGATTTTGTCCTTAGCAGTCAATGTAACCGACTTCAAACGTAACATCTGTTTTCTTAATAACTCCAGCGTATCATTTGCCACCGTTCTGGTAATGGTCTTGGCTGTCAGGTAGAAGATCCTCTGTCCTTTTCCTTCTCCTATGGCCTTAATGGAAGGGAATACCGTGGATATCGTCTTTCCGACTCCGGTCGGTGCCTCGATAAACAGCTTCTTCCTATGATAAATCGTCTGGTAAACGTAAGTAACCAGCTCCTTCTGTCCCTCCCGGTAAGGAAAGGGAAATACCAGCTGCCTGACAGACTGCTGTCTTAAGTTCTGCCACTCATACTGGAAATCTGCCCACCGTCGGTAGCTGTTGATAATTTCCATAAACCAGTTTTCCAACTCCCTGATTGTATATTCATAATGGAAATATTTCAGCTCCTCTGTTTCCATATTACAATAGGTAATCCGGATCCGGATTGCCGAAAGCTCCTGCTGCTTCGCATAAAAATAAGCATAGCAGCTCGCCTGTGCCAGATGAACCTGCTGTGCTTCCTTAATCCGGTGGATTTCCCGATATGTCCCTTTAATCTCATCTATGGTCACCATATTCCCGTTGCTTTCCGTCGCATCAATAATCCCGTCTGCTCTCCCTTCAATCAGAATCCGGTAGTTCTCTGTCTCATAAAGATACTGCAAAGAAACCTCCGCATGATAATCAGACCCCATTCTCCGCTGGATCATGCGGTGAATACGGCTTCCCTCCTGCATGGCATTTTCCGGTGCCACAGCCTTTCGATTGTCAATATCTCCGGATCGTAAGATAAATTCTACCAGATTCCTTACAGAAATATGTATATCCATACTATTTTCCCTCTGGATTAATTTTTATGTAACTATTCAGAGCCATGCAAATTATGACAATATGGACGTCGAATGCTCGCATTCGTAAGGACATTTGACATAATTTATATGGCGAAGTAACCACATGAGTAAAACTCAAGTTGCGTTAGCAACGGTTTTACGAATGGGGTTCTGAATAGTTACATTTTTATTATGAGCTCTACGCTACCTGCTGCACTAAATTCGCACTTCGCTTACACTCGTTCTTATTAAGTGCACAGGTATGGTTCGCACTAAGCTCATGCCTCGCCTCTGGCTCGCATTTGCTAAGTGCTCTACGTAAATTGACTCCCATAAAAGATCGTACGTCATCTTCTTATGGGAGTCAATTGGATAAATTTTAATTTTATATGCTTCTGATAATTAATTAGTTATTTTAATTTCTCCTAATTATCAGCATGCTACAGCCAGATGATTTAAGAACTGTTCGAACTCGCTGTCATAACCATTGCAAGTTACTGTCAACGGCTTTGTCAGATCAAGTCCTAAGACACCGACAATAGATTTTGCATCTACTACAAAGCGATTGTACGAAACATCAATATCAAAGCTGCATTTCGTTGCTGCATTTACAAATGCCTTTACGTCATCGGGACGTAACATGATTTTGCGCTGCATCATATCGATCACCTTTACTTTCTTCTAAACTATAAACAATAGTTTCTTTATTTCCATAAAAGATTATCACTCCATTTTTCATTTGTAAAGTGAAATTCCTGCGTTTCAAAAAGTTTTCACACTTTGTCGGAACTCTGTCATATACTCCCGATAACGAAGTGGCAACATGTTCAATTGCAACGTCGGATTTTCCCGTTCTTTTATTGCTATTGTATGAAAAAAAGCGGCAAACAGTTCGCTATACTGCTTTTCTTTATCAGAAACGGTATACTTAATTTTATCCAGTCCCACCGGATTGTATACAAGATACCAGTCTTTTTTTGCTTCATGGAGTGCAAAAATGTTACGTTTCACGTCGTGAATGACAAAATTTTCCAGTGGAAGGCGATCTGCAAAGTGCGGCATCAGAAAAGTTATGATATTGTTCTTCGGACCAATCTGTGCATACAGGATTCCACCTTCCAGCTCTTCAAAACGTAAGAATTCCTTGTGAAAATGGATTTCTTTACCAACATTCCTGGCCATTACGAATGTACGGTATACTCCCGGATCCCGCAGATCATTCAGTAATGTGAAGCCAAGCTTATCTGAAAGTCCATGAACAATCGTCCTCAAAATTGTTTCTGCCTTATCCTCCTCATGTGAAGCAGCTGCCTCACAAAGTGAAAAATAAGCATCCATGCCAAAGCTCTTCATGACTCTTGCAGCTACCTTTTGGGTCTTCTCCTGATCGGGCACACAGTTCTGATACTGTGCAAACAGCCGGTAATTATCCTCTTCCCTTGTCAGCAGATGCACCCGTTCAAGAGGCCGCTTCCATAAATACGCATCATATACTCCTGTGAAAATTCCTTCCAGCGAATCCTCACAAATGAGATAGTATTCTTCCATATTGTCTTCCTTCGATCTGTCTTTTCTTATACACATATACGCTTATATACATATTCCGTCAGAGATTCCACACATGTTTCAAAATTCATTCATCCTGTGCTCTGTAATCTACTTCCTGCTATTCCAATTTCCTGCTTCCACTGCAGCACCTGTCCGTCATCAAATAAGGATAACTGCCGGTAGGTCATTCCATCCTTATCAAAGGGCAGCTTCTCCTTCGGATCAATGAGATTCCTCGTGATATAATCCTCATCCATCTTCGTTGGATACATCATACGGCCACTGCAGGTAATGAAATACAGGGCGCGTTTCAGAACAACACCGACCTTTTTGAGATCTTCAAAGCTTAAGTTTCCTGTTCTCCTTGCCTTCACAATGCGTTTTGCACTCGTCACACCGATTCCCGGCACGCGCAGGATCATCTGATAATCCGCACGGTTAATCTCCACCGGAAACTGCTCCAGATGTCGCAACGCCCAGTCTGCTTTCGGATCCAGCATAATATTAAAATTGGGCTTCTGTTCACTTAACAGCTCCTTAGCTTCAAATCCGTAGAACCGCAGCAGCCAGTCTGCCTGATACAGCCTGTGTTCCCGCAGCAATGGCGGTCCTCCCGGCAGTGCCGGAAGATCCTTATCCTCATTCACACTCACAAATGCTGAATAATAGACACGCTTTAAATCAAATTTGCGATACAGACTCTCCGCTACCATCATGATCTGATAGTCATTCTCCGGCGTTGCTCCCACGATCATCTGCGTGGACTGTCCTCCCGGTACAAAGCTTCCTGCATGCCGGTATACCACAAGTTCGTTCTTATTCTGTGCAATTCCCTGCTGGATCATCCGCATGGGACCTAAAATATTCTTCCGATGCTTATTCGGAGCAAGTGTCTTAAGGCTCTCTGCCGTTGGCAGCTCCAGATTCACACTCATGCGGTCTGCCAGCATCCCAAGACGTTCAATCAGCATAGGATCTGCACCCGGTATTGCCTTCACATGAATATAGCCCTGAAAGCGGTAAACAGTGCGAAGCTTCAAAATGGCTTCATATATTAATTCCATCGTGTAGGTCGGACTCTTTATAATTCCGGAGCTTAAGAACAATCCTTCAATATAATTCCTCCGGTAAAACTCAATCGTCAGTTCACAGATCTCATCCGGCGTAAATGAAGTTCTCGGCACGTCATTGGATCTGCGGTTAATGCAATACTTGCAGTCATAGATGCACTCATTGGTAAAGAGAATCTTCAAAAGAGAAATACACCGGCCATCTGAGCTGAAGCTGTGACAGATCCCGGCGCTCTCTGTATTCCCGATGCCTGTTCCATCTCCCTTCCTGCCAACGCCGCTGCTGCTGCAGGAAACATCATACTTCGCTGCATCTGACAGAATCTTAAGCTTCTCCTTCACGGTCATCTGCTCTTTTTGATAAATCTGCAGGTTATCCTGCTTTGGAACAACAAAATTCTCCATAATATACCTCGATGAATCATACCACTTCCTAATGATCCCCGGGATCATTTTCCCTTATGCAGGGCGATTTAAAAGTAATCCAAAGGATCACTTCCCCAAATGGCATTCATGGTTCTGAATAACTTCTCATCCAGAACATATGTTCATATTAGTATATTATGAAGAATTTTTCAAGTCTTTTCAGAACATTTGTTTGTGCTTTGTTATTATAATTCCTTTCTTCTGTTTTTAATAGAGAAAAGCCGCTCCTTCAGCTCCTTTTCCTCTCCCTGTCCATCCGGCAGATAATATTCCATGTTCTCTATGGATTCCGGCAGGCAGCTCATACCGGTCAGCTTCTCTTCGGTATCATGTGCATACTGGTACCCCTGCCCGTAATGCAGTTCCTGCATCAGGTCTGTTTCTGCATTCCGCAGCTGCAGCGGCACCGGCTCATACAACATCTTCTGTGCATCGGCGCTCGCTTTCCCATACCCGACATACAGTGCATTCGACTTCGGTGCCAGGGAAAGATAAACGACAACCTGTGCAAGATTCACGCTGCACTCCGGCATGCCGATGAAATGACACGCCTGATACGCTGCCACAGCAAGCGGAAGTGCCTCATGATCGGCAAGTCCCACATCCTCACTTGCAAACCGGATCAGCCTGCGAGCCACATAAAGCGGATCCTCTCCTGCCTCCAGCATTCGTGATAACCAGTACATTGCAGCATCCGGATCACTGTTCCGCATGGACTTATGCAACGCGGAAATCAGATTATAATGCTCTTCTCCATTCCGGTCGTAAAGCAGCATTTTCTTGCCGGTGCACTGCTCCAGGATCTCTTCCTTCACGGTAATGGAACCGTCCGGGCCGATCTCTCCGTTTAAAACTGCCATATCCAATGTATTTAACGCCATCCGTCCGTCCCCGTTGGCAAAAACAGCAATTCCATGAAGAATCCTCTCTTCCATATGAATCGTCTGATTGCCGAATCCACGCGGATCCTGCAGCGCATGATAAAGCAGCTTCTCCATATGATCGGTGGTAAGTGCCTGTAATACGAACACCTTACACCTCGATAATAACGCGGAATTGATCTCAAAGGACGGATTTTCCGTTGTCGCTCCAATCAGGATAATGCTCCCCTTTTCTACATAAGGAAGAAACGCATCCTGCTGTGCCTTATTGAAGCGGTGGATTTCATCCACAAAGACAATTGTTTTCATCCCCATCATCCGACTGTCTTCAGCGCGTTTCATCACCTCTTTAATCTCTTTGATCCCACTTGTGACAGCACTGAAATCAATGAATGACGCATGCGTCATATGGGCGATAATCCGCGCAAGCGTGGTTTTTCCTACTCCCGGCGGTCCCCAGAAAATCATCGAAGAAATCATATCCTTCTCGATCATCTGGCGAAGCACCTTTCCCTTTCCAACCAGATGCTCTTGACCCACATAGTCATCCAATGTTTCCGGGCGCAGGCGGCTTGCCAGCGGACTGCTCATATTCACCTGTTCCTGAAACAGGGACATCTGTCCCAAAGTCATTTGCTCCATTCCTTTTGCCTCACCAGTCATTACGGTCAGAACTTCCATTCTGATGCTTATATTCCATCTTTACCTTCTTTATATCTCATCCGTATAGGCATACATACATTGCCCGATTTCATCTATCCGTTATCATTACACAGCCGCCCGGAAGCCCGTTCATCAAATCATTGTTTCGCAGTCCGGGATTTACACGCTTAAACCGCTGCCCAGTATAACGGTTTCTAAATAACTATACCATTCACGTAGAATATTTTTCTGAGAGTGCAGAATAAAAAACGTAGGCGTAGCGGGCTACGCTGAGGATTTTTATCCTGTGCTATCGGGAAAATAGGCAAGTGATATGGGGTAGTTAATTTAAAATTGTTATACTAATTTCTGACGGATGGTCTGCACGCATTCATTCAGCATGGCAAGATCCACCTTTCCATCCGGTCCAAATGCCGTAGCCTCTACGGTAAAGGTATCATCATAGCCAATCTCATGGATAAACGCAAAGAAGCGGTCAAAATCGATCCATCCCTTTCCGACCGGAAGTGTTTTCAGCTTCCCCCACTCCATACAGCTGCCACCATAATCATTCACGTGAAAATGCCGGATATGATGCTCCTTCCATAAGAAGCTGTATTTTTCCTCATATAAAAGATCAAGCTGCCCATGAAAAGCAGCCATTTTTGTATCAAATATAAAATGAATATCCGGATACCGGTCTACCAGCTGGCAGAAATGATACATCGGATCCTCTACGTTACATACTACATTTTCAACCAGAAGATCAACTCCGTAATCTGCTGCAACCTCCGGTAGCTGCAATTCTCCATACGCTTTCAGATTGTTCTCAAAATAATGATCACTGGTTAACCCGTCCCAGAGATGCATCACCATCTTACGTGCTCCGATTTTCTTCGCAATCTTGCAATTAATCTCAAATCTTGAAAAAGCATCCTTCCAGTTCTCCGCACCCCCGAGGCTAATTGCCTCTCCGACGGATTTCTGACAATGCATCACCGGAAACTGTACCGGAAGAGCAAGTAATTCTTCCAGCAAAGCATCCACCTCCGGATACCAGTCACTGTACATCATAAATTCCATTCCGTCATAATTAAGTTCCTTCATAAACTCGCGGATCAGATGATAATTCCTTCCGTTCGGCCGTCCGATCAGACAACCTGTTGAGCACAAAATCTTACTCATGATTTCTTTCATTCCTTATCTTAATTGTATCGGTTTCTCCCACAATTCTTCTTTATGGTCTTACATCACTTCACCGCTCCACTTTGAAGAAATGCTCCACTTTGAAGAAATGCTCCATCAGCAGCTACCCGTGACTGTTCTTGGCAGTACTTGACGGTACTTGACTATGCTTGACTATGCTTGACTGTTCTTGGCTGTACCTGATACCTGACTATGCTTGACTATTTTAACTACACTTGACGATACTTGACTGCTCTTAACTGTTCCTGACTGCACTTAACTGTTCCTGACTGCACTTAACTGTACCTGACAGTACTTAACTGTTCTTGACTGTGCTTGGCTGTTCTTGGCTGTTCTTGACGGTGCTTGACTGTTCTTGACGGTACCTGACTGCACTTAACTGTATTTGACAATATTAAAAGTCGCCATTGGACATATTCCGGTTTTCTACTCCTTTTATGTCCAAAATCCACTTGATCTTTGGACATAATAACTTCATTTTGCTGTTTTGTGTCCAATTCCAGTCAAAATCAGCCTGTTTTGCTGCTATATTTCCATCCTTTTGGACATAAAACTGCTATTACGCCATCATATGTCCAAATCCTTACCGCCTTATGGTTTTTTACCTTCATTATGCATCATTCCTGCACTTTGGGACATTCTACAATTCAAACGCCAAAAGCATACACCTGTTATTAAAACACTCACTATGGTTGCCATGATGCATGTATTACGGCTCAATCCGGCCAACCGGTTGCCATAGGTGATACTGTATACACCTAAGTTTGCTGCCATATGCACCAGTACCGGTGCAAGAAATCCTGCATATTTTTCATAAACCCATGCCAGAAGGATTCCCATAAGGGTTCCATAAACCGCCTGCACCCAGTTACCATGAAGTCCACCAAAGATTAACGCAGAAATCAGCATCGCAGGAATCACTCCAAAGGTACGTTTCAGACGTTGATAGGTAATTCCACGATAAATGATCTCCTCCGTAACCGGAGAAATCAGTCCATATAAAAAAAGTCCTATAAAGAAGCTGACTCCATACTGTGCATCAGCCACCTGCTGGTAGCCGGTTGAATTCGAAACCACACTGAAAAGTCCCATGCCAAAATTCAGACTGAATGCTGCCCCCAGTCCCAGAACCGCAATCCACAGATATTTCTGTAACACTGCAAAATCTGTGAGTTTCTCTCCATTCATAACGCTTGATATTTCATTACGGATCATCGTTCTAAACGGCAAAAGTGCCAGAATTATCGTGATTGCATACAGAATCCCCTTCAGGGTATCGGAATGCTCACTTAAATAGGAAATAATCTGATCTCCTGCCATACCGGCTCCGTAATTTACCAGCGCCCATAAAAATATTTCGATCAGATCCTGCAGCAGGGAATAAATCGCAATGGGCAGCAGAACATAAAGCACCTTGACCATAGAACGCCATGCTGCAATCTCTTCCTTATTCCATTTTGTTTTCAGCCATGTTAAATAATACTTCATTGTTTCCGCCTGTCCACTTCCTATCACGGTCTTATCAGAAAATCTGTCATTTCTTCTATGGAATCCACAATATAATCGGCTCCTGCCTGTTCCAGCTCTCCTTCATCTGCGAAACCAAAGCTGACCCCGACGGCCGTTACACCGTGCTTTTTGGCTCCACAGATATCAAATTTACGGTCTCCTACCATTACGCATTGACTGTATCGGTCTTTAGCCGGTAACGCCTGTACTCCAAGCTCTGATAACGCTCGTTCTACAATTTCTTCCTTGGTTCCATGGCTGCCATCCGGTGCACTTCCAACCACCACATCAAAATACCTCATCAAATCAAAGTGTTCCAGGATCTTACGCACGGAAACCTCCGGCTTACTTGATGCAATGGCAATCTGAATTCCTTTTTCTTTCATCTGCTGCAGCATCTCCGGCACACCTTCAAACACCTTATTTTCATAAGCACCGATAGGAATAAACCGTTCCCGGTATACCGTGCAGGCTTCCCAGGCCTTTTGCTCCGGGAACCCGTAAAACTGCATGAAGCTGTCTGCAAGAGGTGGTCCGATGAATGCCTCCAGCTTCGTAAGATCCGGTTCTTCAATACCATAATGATGCAAAGCATATTGCACGCATTTTGTTATTCCTTCCCTTGGATCCGTTAATGTTCCATCCAGATCAAATAAACAATATTGGTACATTTTTCTTCCTTCTTATTGTCCTGTATTTTAAGAGAATTGTAACTATTCAGAACCACATTCGTAAAACCGCTGCTAATGCAGCGTAGTTTACCTCATGTGGTTACTTTGCCATATAAAATTGCTCTTCTGTTTAAATGCAAGCATAAACTCAAAAATGATCCACTGGATCATTTTCTCATATGCATGGCAACAGAAAGCAATTTTGCATATCTCTGAATAATTACAATTTCAGCTTTGCAAATAAATCTCCAAGGCTTGTCCCTACACTTTCGTTGGAACTGAAGGAAGCTGTATCAAAATCTTCTACTTCCGAAGCTTCCTGTTCTTCTGCTACTGCCTTGATACTTAAGGAAATTTTGCCATCGTTTGTGTTGAGTACTTTAACCTTGACCTTATCTCCTACCTTCAGCACCTCGGACGGCTTCTTAATACGCTTCTGGCAGATCTGTGATATATGTACCAGTCCGCTTAATCCGTCCTTCAGATCAATAAATGCACCATACGTCTGCAGGCTTTCCACAGTTCCTTCCAGAATCGTTCCCGGTACGATCATTGCTACCTTGTGGTCATGCTCTTCTTTCTGCTGCTCTTTCAGGATTTCTTTGGCTGATAACACCAGTTTTTCTCTTTCCTGATCCACGGTAATCACACGAACCTTCAAAGTTTTTCCTACGTAATCAGCCGGCTCCTCTACATAATTCAGATCAAGCTGGGAAGCCGGGATAAATCCCCGGATTCCTTCTACATACGCTACTGCGCCTCCATTGACCGCTTCGGACACTTTTACCGTAACATCTGTTTTTTCTTCCTTCATCTGTTCTAAAACGTCCCAGGAAAGTACTTCATTGGCTTCCTTTTTGGAAAGAAGAATGTTGCCCTGTCCATCATCCATACGAATGACCGTTGCTTCAATGACATCTCCTGCTTTCACATCATTCAGAAGAGAAAAGGCCGGATCATTACTCATATCCTCTGCCTTGATAATTCCCTGCGTATAATATTTCAGATCCAGTGTGATCTCTTCCTCATTGACATCAATTACTGTGCCGCTGATCACGTCTCCTTCTCTGATTTTGCGGAAGGATGCTTCTAACTCCTTCTCATAATCCTTCATGGTTTCTTCCATAATTGTATCCTCCTTCTTTTATGATTGATAAACTAATACTCCTTTTTTGTATACTTCATTCTCCACAGACATCATTTCTTTACGTTCATCAAATCGACTTTGTGTCCCTACTATAATATCTACCGGCCGCTGTTTGATCTTCCGGATCGACTTATATGCATTGGCTGTAACTTCTACCAAGTCTGTCACCGTATCATTCACAACAATATAAAAATCCAGATCACTTTCTTCTGTGTTTGTTCCTGTTGCAAAGGAACCAAATAAATATATTTTTTCAGGAGATAACTGCTTTATAAATTCATTTTTCAGTTGCTCAATTTCATTCATTTCTTGTTGCCTCCTTTTCTTGTAGTAGCTATAACTCACATGCCCGTGCTTCGCACTCTTTGTCTGACTGGCGTCAGACGCATGTTCTTCCCATCTGGCACTCACGAATCCGCACTTCGTGCTCTCCGCCCTGCTTCGCAGGACATTCGTTCGTTTGATTGTAACTCACATGCCCGTGCTTCGCACTCCTTGTCTGACTGGCGTCAGACGCATGTTCTTCCCATCTGGCACTCACGAATCCGCACTTCGTGCTCTGCGTCCCGCTTCGCAGGACATTCGTTCGTTTGATTATAACTCACATGCCCGTGCTTCGCACTCTTTGTCTGACTGGCGTCAGACGCATGTTCGTTAAGGAGCCAAGAAAACCAAATGCCTCCTGCGGAGTCGCTTGGTTTTCTTTTGGCTCCTTACATTATACAGAAAAACAGGTGCTAAATCCACTGGATTTTCGCACCTGTTTCATATTTTAGTAGTTGTCTGCCTTAATTTCAAAGAAGGATTGGGGATGACCGCATACCGGACAGACCTGCGGAGCCTGCTTTCCGATGACGACGTGCCCACAGTTCCTGCAGATCCATATGGTGTCGCCGTCTCTGGAAAATACCAATCCCTCCTCAATATTCTGAATCAGCTTCCGGTATCGTTCTTCATGCTGCTTCTCGATTGCCGCTACCTTCTCAAATAACCCGGCAATGGCATCGAAGCCTTCTTCTTTCGCCTCTCGTGCAAAACGATCGTACATATCGGTCCACTCGTAGTTTTCTCCTTCGGCTGCATGCCCTAAATTCTCAAGTGTATCTCCGATTCCACCATGAAGAATCTTATACCAGAGCTTGGCATGCTCCCGTTCATTTCCGGCAGTCTCTTCAAAAATTGCTGCGATCTGCTCGTATCCATCCTTTCTTGCCTTTGAGGCAAAATAAGTATACTTGTTTGTTGCCATGGACTCTCCTGCAAATGCTGACATCAGATTTGCTTCCGTCCGGGATCCTTTTAAATCCATTGTTCACACTCCTGTTCTGCGATTTGGGTAACTATTCAGATCCATGCAAAATTGCTTTCTGGTGCCATGCATATGAGAAAATGATCCAGTGGATCATTTTTGAGTTTATGCTTACATTTCAACAGAATAGCAATTTTATATGACGAAATAACCACATGAGGTAAACTACGCTGCGCTAGCAGCGGTTTTACGAATGGAGCTGAATAGTTACAATTCCATTTTATGATTGATTTCTATTCCAATATCTTTTATGATGGTAGAAGTCATTTTAACTGTTTTGTACAGTTCATTTTATACAATTCATTTCTTATTATCTTATGCAGTTGTATAGGAACTATGTACCCAATCATTAAATAACAGTAATTATTTACAGTGTAAACAAATAGAAAACAAAAATGGAGAAACCCGGATGAGTATTTTAAACGTAGAACATTTGACACACGGCTTTGGTGACCGTGCCATTTTTAACGATGTATCCTTCCGTCTGTTAAAGGGCGAACACATCGGGCTGATCGGTGCAAACGGAGAAGGAAAGTCCACCTTTATGAATATCATTACCGGAAAGCTGATGCCGGATGAAGGCAAGATCGAATGGGCCAAAAATGTCCGTGTCGGTTATCTGGATCAGCATACGGTATTAGAAAAAGGAATGACGATTGAAGATGTTCTCAAGTCTGCATTTAATTTTTTGTTTGATATGGAAGCACAGATGAATGACATCTGCGATAAAATGGGCGAAGCCTCCGAAGAAGAACTGGAACAATACATGGAAGATCTCGGAACCATTCAGGATATGCTGACCATGCATGATTTCTATATGATTGATGCCAAGGTGGAAGAAGTGGCAAGAGCGCTTGGACTCCTGGACTTGGGCCTCGATAAAGATGTTACTGATTTAAGCGGGGGACAACGTACTAAAGTACTGCTTAGCAAGCTGCTTTTGGAAAAGCCGGACATCCTGCTTCTGGATGAGCCGACCAACTATCTGGATAAGGAACACATTGAATGGCTGAAACGCTACCTTAACGAATATGAGAATGCCTTTATTTTAATATCACATGATATTCCATTTTTAAACAGTGTGATTAATCTAATTTATCATATGGATAACCAGGAGCTGAACCGCTATCCCGGAGATTATGATAAGTTCCAGGAAGTTTATGCCATGAAGAAATCCCAGCTTGAGGCTGCCTATAATAAGCAGCAGAAGGAAATTGCCGACCTGAAGGATTTCGTTGCCCGGAACAAGGCACGTGTAGCCACCCGTAATATGGCAATGTCCCGTCAGAAAAAGCTGGATAAGATGGATGTGATCGAGCTTGCTTCCGAAAAGCCAAAACCGGAATTCCACTTTAAGGAAGCCCGGACTCCCAGCCGCTACATCTTCGAGACAAAGGATCTGGTGATCGGCTACGAAGAGCCACTGTCCTCGCCTTTAAATATCCGAATGGAACGTGGACAGAAGATCGTTCTCACCGGTGCAAACGGTATTGGTAAGACTACCCTTTTAAAAAGTATTCTTGGTCTGATCCCTCCGCTGTCCGGTTCGGTAGAGCTTGGTGATTATCTGGAAATCGGATATTTTGAACAGGAAATGGATCAGAATGTCTCTACGACCTGCATTGAAGAAATCTGGAAAGACTTTCCAAGCTTTAACCAATATGAGGTTCGGTCTGCACTTGCCAAGTGCGGTCTTACCACGAAGCATATTGAAAGCCGTGTCCGTGTTTTAAGTGGTGGTGAGCAGGCGAAGGTCCGCTTATGTAAGCTCATTAACAAGGAGACCAATATTCTTCTGCTCGATGAGCCGACCAATCATCTGGATGTCGATGCCAAAGAGGAATTAAAACGCGCTCTCATCGCCTATAAGGGCAGCATCCTCATGGTCTGCCATGAGCCGGAATTTTACGATGGTCTGGCTACCGATGTCTGGGACTGCACCAGGTGGACCACCCGCCTTGTATAAAATTAAAATTCTCAGTTACTCATCCCCAATCAGCAGATTAAAGTTTCGTCTTAAAACAGGACATCACATGATGTGATGTCCTGTTTTATCGTTTTCCGGCTATTGGTTGTTGAAAGACATGCAATAAATTTGTATAACTATCCATATTAAATCTGCCATAGGTACATTTGATGTTTATTAAATCTATATTTAACCTTTGTTTTATATCATTATCACGGGCTATATCAGATGTTATATATAAGTTCTGATTTTTACTTCTGCCCGTCTGAACAAAGGATTTCCACGCCCTTTTTCAGCCTTTCCAAGCCCTCCACTACTCTTGCTCTCGGACAGGCAATGTTCATTCTAAGGAAGCCTTCGCCACCCTTTCCGTACTGTTCTCCTGCGGACAGATAAAGGCCGGTTGCTTCCCGGATTCGTTCTGCTGCCTGTGAAGCACTGCTTCCCAGGCCTCTGCAATCCAGCCACAACAGATATGTGGCATCGGATGGAACCACCTTTAACTGTGGAATCTGCTTCCCGATATATTCAATAACGGTTGTTTTGTTTTCTTTGATATAGCTTCGCAATTCGTCCAGCCAATTACCGCCCCTCGTAAAGGCTGCAATCGCCACATCAATTGCAAATGCATTCGGTTCTGCAACCTCATCGGTATTCAATGCTCTCCATACTTTATGCCGGATTACCGGGTTTGGTACCGCTACCGCAGCCGTCTGCATTCCTGCAATATTGAAGGTTTTGGTTGGAGCGATACACATAATGCATTGATTCCTGCAAATTTCCGATACCGATGCATAAGGTACATATTCTTTCCCGGGATCCGTAAGGTCACAGTGAATTTCGTCTGAAATGACAAGTACATGATACTTATCACACAGCTCGCCTACTCTTGCAATCGTTTCCCGGTCCCAGATCTTACCTCCCGGATTCTGGGGATTGCAGAAAATCAAAAGTGATGTCTGGGGATCGGACAGCTTCTCTTCCAGATCTTCAAAGTCAATATGATATCCATCCTCATCATAAATCAGTTCATTTTCTAATACGTTACGCCCGTTATTATAGATAGAATTGAAGAAAATGTTATAAACCGGAGTCATGACTACCACTTTTTCCGCAGGGGTAGTCAGCTTCCGAACCGTACTCGAGATGGCCGGGATCACACCCGTACAGAAAATCAGCCAGTCCTTTTCCATCGTAAAATGGTGTCTCAATTTCCACCAGTCCACATACGCCTGCTGCCATTCCTCCGGAATGATCGAATACCCGAATACTCCATGTGCGGCACGCTTCTCAATCGCCTCGCGGATCTCCGGAGCCGTCTGAAAGTCCATATCTGCTACCCACATGGGTAATTCCTTCTCTTCTACATCCCATTTTAAGGAATTGGTATTGCGCCGGTCGATGATTTCATCAAAGTGATAGGTCACTGCTGTTTCCTCCCTTATTTTCTTTCTGGTTCCTCTGCGAACAAGTTCTCAAGATTTGTATTGCTTCATTTCTGCACTTATTCTGCCGTGCCATTCATAAGCTGTCGGTTTGCTCTTCTTTGGCTTTCCATTTTCTCTTTCTCCGACAGCTTATTTCATGTCGGGCATTCGCCCTATAAAAGTAACGGGCAAAAGTTCCTCTGCGAGCAAGCTCTCTCGGAACTTTTGCCCGTTACTTTTGCACGGCAGAATTGGTGCACACAATTCTGGTTTTGGCAGGATCTACTTTATCCTTCTCAATGATGAGTTCGCCAATTTCTTCTGCGCGGATCACGCCTTCACTCGGATTTAAGACACTGTCGATCTTATTGGTGATTTCTGCATCGACCGTAGAATACTCGAAGGTCAGTGTCGTATTTAAAAGCTTGCAGTTCTTCATCACCAGATTGTCAATGTAGCACATTCCCTGTAAGCTTTCGATCGTACAGTTAATCAGCGTCAGATTCTTTGCATTCCAGCCAAGGTATTCTCCGGAAATAAAGGAATCATATACCGTTACGTTCTCGGTGTTCCAAAACGCATCCTTGGAAAGCAGACGGGATGAGCGGATTTCCATATTTTTCACGCCATCGAAGGAATAATTTCCATAAAGAGTGAGGTTCTGGATATTCATATTCTGGCTGTTCATGGCAAAGTAATCACCCTTTGCCGTCACCTGATCAATCGTTACTCCATCACAGCTCCAGAGTGTCTCTGCTGCATTGGCAAAAGAAACATTCCGCAGAATGACATCCTTACAACGACGGAAATTCTTCGGTGCTTCAATCGCACAATCCTCAACCGTGATTTCATCCGTATACCATACCCCGGCACGAGCCATCTCAAACCAGGTACTGTCCTTTACGGTGACACTCTTTGAATACCACAGAGGATATTTCCACTTAAACATACTTCCTGTCAACTCAATATTGCGGCTTTCCTTTAACGGGGACTCACCGTCTGCAAAGGTTGTATCCATAATCCGGAGATCATGTCCCTGAAACAGGGCACGCTCTCCTGTTAAAAACTGCTGCTTGATTTCTTCCATAATTATTTATCTCCTTTGTATTACCATATTACGCTGTTGCGACTGCCGTGACCCTAAATCTGCTCAATGTCCTTATACTGCTCCAGTGCCGGGCTTTTATCTCCCACATACCAGTAATCGCAGTATTCACCGCCCAGTGCTTCCGTCTGTGTCCGGATGAGCCAGCATACTTTACAGTTTCATTCACCATAAATTTATACACCGTATTTACACACCAGTCAAGTGGGCAGGTTATAACCATCACTTTCTCCAAATGCTCTTAACTTAACAGCCGAAACCTGATTTTATTTTAGTGCCTAAACCTCACTTCAAGTCAAGTTTTTCGGTGTAAACCTCGGTGTGCCTTTAACTGAACAGTTACACATAAATTTAATATAATTCTGCGTTCAATCTTCGCACAAATTTCATACTGGAAGCATGCAAAGAGCATGCAAAGACCTCGAGAAAAAGATAGCTTTTCTATAATGTTATTGATATACTTAATCTACATAAAGTCTATCAGATCAGGAGGTCACAGCGTGATCCCGAACATTTTTCTTTTGCACTTGAATTGATCCGTTACATTCTGGAATTGGAATAAGGATATTGGATTGGAATAAAATAAATTATTGTTATGGAGACAAAATTCATGGATAATACATGGAACAAATTATATGATGCTGCAAAACAGGTATTAAAACCTCGGGAAATTTCTAAAATGATAGAAGCTGGCGGCGTTGCCGCTGCAATAGAATCAATATCAGGGAAAATATATGTCGGAGTGTGTGTCGATACTGCATGTACACTGGGTATATGTGCCGAGCGCAATGCGATCTTCCATATGATTACCAATGGGGAAAATGCCATCCGGCGGGTTATTGCAATCAACAGTGCAGGAAAAGTGATTCCACCCTGCGGTGCCTGTCGTGAGTTCATGACCCAGTTAATGCCGGACAGTTATCGTACAGTTGAAATAATGATGGATTACGAAACCAATAAAGTGGTAACCTTGGGCGAACTTACTCCGGAGTGGTGGATTTAGTATAAAAAAGGTAGAGACACAATAGCCTCTACCATCTGTTAACTCGCTCACTTTAGGGCTGTGCATCACCCACTTATAACTCGCTCATTTATAAGGCTGTGCATCACCTTCTACATAGATAATATACTATTTGATCTATTTATTAGTCAACACACTGAAAGCAATTTTTGTTTCTTGCATCTGAATATTTTATACGATATAATAACCATTGGTTAGATTGTTTTTATGCTATCACAACCAATGGTTATTTGCAAGAGGTATTTATTATGCATTTTTATCCGGAAAGATTACAACAGGTACGAGCGGCCTTAAAGATAAACAAGGCCGAAGCGGCACGCCGCCTAAATATTTCAGCAATGGCCTATGGCCGCTATGAAAAGGGAGAACGCGAACCTTCTTATCAGTCTGTGTGCTACATTGCCCAGACCTTTCACTGTAATCCGGATTACTTATACGGCATTTCAGATGAAATGAATGCCGACTACATCATGATTTCCCGTTCGGAAAACCCGGAGTTATACTCTCTTCTTTTGGACATTCAGGAAAATAAGGATATGAAAGAGCGTATTTTAGCCTATTTCAGGACGTGCTGCCTACGAGAAAGCTAGTATTTTTATCAGAAGGTTTATACTTTTTGCAGGATTGCTATAACAGAAAATCAGAATCAGGGAGATACCAATATGAATGATAAATGTGTGGAAGATAAATGTATGAATGATAAATGGCTTGATTTTGCCATCCGTATCCAGAGTATTGCGCAGGCAGGACTTCAATACGGAAAAGATCCATATGATAAAGAACGCTATGAAGAATTAAGACAGATCTCTGCTGAAATGATTTCTTTGAAAACAGATATTCCAACAGAAAAAATTCATGATCTGTTTTGTAATGAAACCGGTTATCAGACACCCAAGATTGATACACGTGCGGCTGTATTTGTTAATGACAAAATTCTGCTGGTCCATGAAAATAACGGAACCTGGTCTTTGCCCGGCGGCTGGTGCGATGTGGATCAGTCCATTGCATCCAATACAGAAAAGGAAGTTCTGGAGGAAGCCGGTTATACCGTAACAGCTGAAAAAATTATCGCCCTGCAGGATTGGCGGAAGCATAACGTTGTTAACTATGCCTACGGCGTTCTCAAGGTTTTTGTCCTGTGCAGATATGAACATGGAAGTTTTGAAGAAAATATCGAGACAACCGGAATTTCCTTTTTCAATAAAAAGGATATTCCGGATCATCTTGCTGTTGAAAAATGTACACGGGAACAGATTCTGATGTGCTTTGAAGCATATGAGCATCCAGATTGCCAGACAATGTTTGATTGATTTCATCCGATCCGCAGACAAATGAAAAGAAAGACAGGTTACCCCTCATGGACAACTACATTAAAAACCCCAAATATAAATCCATACTGGCTTTTTTCTGTGCATTTGGATGGTCACTGGCATACCCTCTTATCAAAATCGGCTATGAACAGTTTGCGATTCCTTCCTCGGATCTGGGTGGAAAAATCATATTTGCAGGTGTACGCTTCTTTTTCGCAGGATTCTTCGTACTGCTTTTCTGCCGGTCCAGGAAAATGAACCTTGCTATGCAGAACAAAACGGATGCTTCATGGCTCCTGCTCCTTGCCATCGTGAATACGACACTTCATTATATGTTCGCCTATATCGGCCTTGGCTATAATGCAAGCGCACGATCCACGATTCTGGATTCAATGGGCGGTTTTTTCCTGATTATCCTGTCGGTTCTTATTTTTGCAGATGATAAACTGACTCTTCCGAAGCTGGCAGGCTGTGTGCTTGGGATTGTAGGAATTATTTCCATTAATGCGGAGCCCGGAGTAAATTATTTTTCAAATATTACATTTCTTGGTGACGGAATGATTCTCCTGAATGCATTCTGCGCCGCTCTTGGCGGTGTGATTACCCGGGTGGTTTCAAAGAAAATGAACATAATGCACGCAACCGGCCTAAGTATGCTAATCGGAGGCGTATTTCTTCTGATAATCGGTTTCCTGATCGGAACAGACCATGCATGGACATGGACCCTGAAAGGGATGATCGTATTACTTGTCCTGATTCTGATTTCAGCGGTTTGTTTTGCCGTTTATAATGAATTACTTGCCTGTCACCCGATCAGTAAAACAGCGATTTACAATGCACTGATTCCTGTGTTGGGCGTTATTTTCGCTTCCCTGCTGCTTCACGAAGAACTGAAGTGGCAGTATTTCCTTGCCGTCGTGATGGTAGCCTGCGGAATCTGGCTTGTGAACAGGGCACCACATAATCGAACGCAGGAACCGGAAACCAAAGAGTAACATGATTATCCTGGCAGGAACATCCATCAAACGTTTTGTAAAACATCTAATATTCCCAATCAACCAGTAGAAATTTTCGGTATCCGGAATAAATTGTTGTATTGGTGTTATCCTCTATCGAGTAAACTTTATAATACACATCCTCATCATCTGTTGTACCTGTGCCACGGTATATTCTCTCAACATACAAAATGTACTTTCCATCCGGCGAAGGAACAATTTGCCAAATCCCTTCCGCATTCGCCTTCTCTGTTAATAACTGGTATTCATAAGATGATGTATCAGGATCCCGATAATCCTCAAATTCAGAGATGTTTTCTGTTACTACTAATCCCCAGGTACATAAACGGTAACATTGTCCACTCCAGGAATCTTTAAAAACGATTTTTTCATAACCGGCTATCGTTCGATATTCTTGCGAAAAATCGATATGGAACCGAGACAGATATACAATCGTTCCCATAAGTATAACTAAAACAGTTGCAGTTCCAATGAATATCGTTTTTCGTGACTTAAACAAATTGCCTTTTTCTGATTTATTCCCCATTATGATCAGGATCCTTTCGTGCTCATTATATTAATACTAAAATCCCCGGTCTGTTCTGTGGCTTCACACCACATCGGACAAATCGGGGATTCATCATTGATTTCTTATTTTATATTCATAACCATTTATCCATGCTCATTCATAGCATCCTGCCTGCTGCCGGAATACTTACAGGCCGTAAGCGTTCTACCACGGAGTTCCACCGTCAATCGTTGAGATCTCCGGAACGGTTTCTTCGAGGACATCAAGCAGGATCTTTACGGTATCGAGGGAGGTAAACATGGTAACTCCGTTCTGCACCGCACATCTTCTGATGGCAACACCATCCTCATAGTGCACTCCGGAAAGGATCGCACGGGTGTTGATGATGTAGCTGACATATCCGGCACGGATGGATTTTAGGATCTCATCACTGCCTTCACTCAGCTTGCCGCGCACTCTGGTACGGATGCCATGCTCCTTTAGGAAATTGGCGGTTCCGATCGTTGCTTCAATGTTAAAGCCAAGCATATAGAAACGACGGATCAGCGGAAGTGCTTCTTCCTTATCTTCATCTGCAAGGGTTACCACAACGGTTCCATAGTCCTTCATGCGGATTCCGGATGCCTGTAACGCCTTGTAGAACGCACGGTTCAGACGCTTGTCATAGCCGATGGCTTCACCGGTGGATTTCATTTCCGGGGAAAGGTACGCATCCATGCCGCTCAGCTTCTCGAAGGAGAATGCCGGAGCCTTCACATACCATCTTTCCTTTTCCTTCGGAATCATCTCGGTAATGCCCTGGGATGCAAGATTTTCACCCATCATGACCTTCGTTGCAATATTGACAAGCGAAAGTCCGGTAGATTTTGACAGGAACGGAACGCTTCGGGAAGCTCTCGGGTTTACTTCAATAATAAATACCTGATCCTGACGGTCTACAATAAACTGGATATTGAACAGTCCACGGATACCGATAGCAAGTCCGAGGCGTGTGGTATAATCTGCAATCGTTTCCTTCACCTGATCGGAAATGTCATACGGCGGATAAACGCTGATACTGTCTCCGGAATGGACACCGGTACGTTCCACAAGCTCCATGATACCCGGGATAAATACCTTTTCTCCGTCGCAGATCGCATCAACCTCGACTTCCTTACCAACAACATATTTATCTACCAGAACCGGCTTGTCCTTATCTACTTCCACGGCATTCTTCAGGTAGTGGCGCAGCATCTTTTCATTCGCTACGATTTCCATGGCACGTCCGCCCAGTACAAAGCTCGGTCTTACCAGTACCGGATAACCAACCCTGGCTGCTGCCTCCACACCGCTTTCAATGTCGGTAACGGCAATTCCCTGCGGATGAGGAATTCCGGTCTTCTGGATCATATTCTCAAAGAGATCTCTGTCTTCTGCATTGTCAATGGCTTCACAGCCTGTTCCGATGATCGGAACGCCCTTTTCGGCAAGGGGCTTTGCCAGATTGATGGCGGTCTGTCCGCCTAAGGATACAATCACGCCCTTCGGATGCTCAAGCTCCATGACGTTCATGACATCTTCTACGGTAAGCGGCTCAAAGTAAAGCTTATCTGCCGTTGTATAATCAGTAGAAACGGTCTCCGGATTGTTGTTGATGACGATGGCTTCATAGCCGGCTTCCTGAATCGCACGTACTGCATGAACGGTAGAGTAGTCGAACTCCACACCCTGTCCGATCCGGATCGGACCGGAGCCTAACACAACGATCTTCTCGCGGTCGGATACAATGGATTCGTTTTCGCTTTCGTAGGTCGAATAGAAATACGGTACATAACTGTCAAACTCACTTGCGCAGGTATCAATCATCTTATAGATCGGGAAGATGCCGTACTTCTTACGCATATCGTAGACTTCCTCTTCCTTCAGCTTCCAGAGTTCTGCAATATAGGCATCCGAAAAGCCTCTCTTCTTTGCTTCGCGTAAAAAGGTTTCATCTCCGACCGGAGCGTCCTCTAATTCCTTTTCAAAGTCTACGATCTTCTTGATCTTATCCAGGAAAAACAGGTCAATCTGTGTGGCATTGCAAAGCTGGGAATGATCGGCTCCCATCCACATCAGCTGGGCAATCGCATAAATACGGTCATCCCTGCCCTCCTGTACATATTGAAGCAGTTCTTCCTTGGACATATTGGCACTGTCAAACTTCTCCATATGAATATGGTTCTTGTGATCCTCGAGGGAACGGATGGACTTTAACAGGCTTTCCTCAAAGGTACGCCCGACACCCATAACCTCACCGGTTGCCTTCATCTGGGTGCTCAGTACATTGGAAGCATCCGTAAACTTGTCAAACGGGAAACGGGGCATCTTCGTAACCACATAGTCAAGAGCCGGTTCAAAGCAGGCCGGTGTGTTGGCAAGCTGGATTTCATCTAGATCCATACCAACCGCAATCTTGGCTGATACTCTCGCAATCGGATAACCGGTTGCCTTGGAAGCCAGTGCCGAAGATCGCGATACACGGGGATTTACTTCAATCACATAATAAGAGAAGGACTGCGGATCCAGTGCGAACTGGACGTTACAGCCACCCTTTACCTTAAGGGCACGAATGATCTTAAGGGCACTGTCACGGAGCATCTGATACTCTTTATTGGTCAGTGTCTGGCTCGGTGCAACAACGATGGAGTCACCGGTATGCACACCCACGGGATCCAGGTTTTCCATGTTGCAGACGGTGATCGCCGTATCGTTCGCATCACGCATTACTTCGTATTCAATTTCCTTATAGCCCTTGATACTCTTTTCTACCAGAACCTGATGCACCGGAGATAATGCAAGCGCATTCTTCATCATCTGCTGCATTTCTTCCGGATCATAAGCGAAGCCGCCGCCGGTTCCACCTAAGGTAAATGCCGGACGTAAAATGACCGGATAGCCGATTTTGTTTGCTGCTTCCAGGCCTTCCTCCACCGAATAAGTGATCTGGGAAGGAACGACCGGCTCTCCGATCCGTTCACAAAGCTCTTTGAACAGCTCACGGTCTTCCGCACATTCGATACTTTCTGCATCGGTTCCTAATAATTCGATTTCACATTCCTGTAAGACGCCCTTTTTCTGAAGCTGCATGGCAAGATTTAATCCGGTCTGGCCGCCGATTCCGGGTACGATGGCATCCGGTCTTTCATAACGGCAGATTCTCGCTACATATTCCAGGGTTAAGGGCTCCATGTAAACTTTATCTGCAATAGAGGTATCTGTCATAATGGTCGCCGGGTTGGAGTTTACGAGGATGACCTCATACCCCTCTTCCTTCAGTGCCAGACATGCCTGCGTTCCTGCATAGTCAAACTCTGCTGCCTGTCCAATGACAATCGGGCCGGAACCAATGACCAGTACCTTCTTAATGTCTGTCCGTTTAGGCATTTGTCGCTACCTCCTTCATATTCTCAATAAACTGCTCAAACAGATAGCTGCTGTCCTGCGGTCCGGGTGCACTTTCCGGGTGATACTGCACACTGAAAACGCGATCTTCCTTACAGCAGACACCTTCTACGGTATGGTCAAGCAGATTCATATGGGTCACGGTAAGTCCCGTTCCTTCAAGGCTATCCAGATCTACGGCATAGCTATGGTTCTGGGAAGTAATTTCAATGTGACCGGTCTTTAAGTTCTTCACCGGATGGTTTCCACCGCGGTGACCGAACTTTAATTTATAGGTCTTCGCACCATATGCCAGAGAAATCATCTGATGACCAAGACAGATCCCGAAGATCGGGTACCTGCCGCGAAGCTGCTTAATGAGCGCAATCACTTTCGTTACATCCTCCGGATCCCCCGGGCCGTTTGATAAAAAGATGCCGTCCGGTCTCATCCATTCGATTTCATCAAGAGTAACATCATAAGGAACGATGGTGACGTTGCATCCATATTTATTTAAGGAACGTACAATGTTCATTTTCATTCCGCAGTCGATGGCTACGACATTGAAACGGTGGTTTGCGGTACGTGCATACCATTTCTTATGGCAGCTTACACGGGATACGGCATCATGCGGAACCGGCGTTGCTTTGATCTTCGCAAGACCCTCCTCCAATGTTGTCGATATATCGGTCATAATGCCGCGTCTGGATCCCAGATCACGGATACTTCTGGTCAGTTCTCTTGTATCTATTCCATAAATTCCCGGAATATGGTTCTCTTCCATGACCTCGGATAATGTCTGAGTATACCGGAAATTCGAAGGCATATCATTATAATCTCTGACGATCATTCCTCCAATGGAAAGAAGCTTGCTTTCAAAATCCTCATCGGTAATTCCATAATTACCAATCAGAGGATAGGTCATCACAACCATCTGATCCGTATAGGACGGATCGGAAAGGATCTCCTGATATCCCACCATGGAGGTGTTAAATACGATTTCACATACCCGCTCATCCTGACTTCCGAAATGGTAGCCAATGTACTCGCTGCCATCCTCCAGAATAAGCTTCCTGTCCGGACTGTTCATGATTTCTGTCTCTTCCTTTCTATATAGATTCATTTATTCATTAAATTCATAACTGTTCCTTTATTAAGTGTAGCAAATATTCTTCTGATTGCAAGATAAAATATGTATCAGCCAAGCCTTGCCCATTCATAACCTGTTCTACTCAACTCAGGTTCTTACGCAGCCTGACAACAAGTGTCCGGCTGCTGTGTAAAATGCAACAAATCACTTCTTCGACGCCCGTTCGGAAAGCCGGCTCTCGAAACGGTCCTTCGCGGTATTCTCCGGTATGGTGGTCGGATAATCGCCGTCAAAACAGGCACTGCAGTAATCCTCACTTCCGATCAGGTTTTTCAGATCCCCGACCGGCAGATAAGAAAGGCTGTCCACGCCGATCTGCTCTGCAATTTCTTCAACGGAATAATGGCAGGCAATCAGATTCTCCTTCGTGTCAATATCGGTTCCGTAATAGCAGGGATTTAAAAAAGGCGGTGCGGAAATACGCATATGTACTTCCTTTGCTCCCGCATTGCGCAGAAGCTTCACGATCTGTCCACTGGTTGTTCCGCGCACAATCGAATCATCCACCAGTACCACGCGTTTTCCCTCCACGACATTGTGAATGGGGTTTAACTTGATGCGGACCTGATTCATTCTGGACTGCTGCCCCGGTGAAATAAAGGTTCTGCCAATATATTTGTTTTTGATAAATCCGATTTCATAGGGGATTCCCGATTCCTGTGCATACCCTAAGGCAGCATCCAGTCCGGAATCCGGGACACCGATCACGACATCAGCATCCACGGGGTTTTCCCTTGCAAGGATCCGTCCGGCTTGCACTCTTGCTTCATGCACCGGTACTCCCTGAATGACAGAGTCCGGACGTGCGAAATAAATGTACTCAAAAATACAGATCCGGCAGCGCTTCTTCCCACAGTGTGTCCTTATGGAACGCACGCCGTTTTCATCAAACACCACAATCTCTCCGGGTAAAAGCTCCCGTTCAAAGGCAGCTCCGACCGCTTCCAGGGCACAGCTTTCGGAAGCGACCACATAGATGCCGTCCGCAGTCCTTCCATAGCACAGGGGACGCATTCCCAAAGGATCCCTTGCCGCAATAAGCTTCGTTGCCGACATCAGTACCAGAGAGTAGGCACCCTCCAACACTTCCATTGTATCACAAAGAGCCTCCTCGATCGAGGGGGCTTTTAATCGCATCTGGGTGATGATATACGCAATGATTTCCGTATCGCTTGTGGAATGGAAAATCGCACCGTTCAGTTCGAGCCGGTCACGCAAAGAATAGGCATTGCTGATATTGCCGTTATGTGCCAGTGCCATTTTCCCTTTCTGGTGATTGACCTCGATCGGCTGGCAGTTGCTGCGGTTATTACCACCGGTAGTTCCGTAGCGGACATGACCGACACAGGCGGTTGCCGCCGGAAATTTTGCCAGTACCTCTCTTGAAAACACATCATTGACAAGTCCCAGATCCTTATGCGAGGTAAAAAGACCATCCTCACAGACCACAATTCCGCAGCTTTCCTGTCCACGGTGCTGTAAAGCATATAACCCATAATAGGCAATCTCTGCAAGATTTGTGGCGTTTGGGGTAAAGCACCCAAAAACGCCACATTCTTCATGAATTCCTTTTAAATTTTCCATTACTGCTCCTCCGTCTTCGTAACTGTTCAGTACCTTCACAGTTACGATGCAAAATCCATTCCAAATCGGCTTCGCCGATGGGATTTTGCATTACTGAATCATTTTCTTACGGTCTCAGCAGTAAATGCTTCGGCCTGTTCTGAATAGTTACCCGTCTTCGTAACTGTTCAGTACCTTCACAGTTACGATGCAAAATCCATTCCAAATCGGCTTCGCCGATGGGATTTTGCATTACTGAATCATTTTCTTACGGTCTCAGCAGTAAATGCTTCGACCTG
>Ga0129315_1000400_pt1 | contig 37773 bp, 39 predicted proteins | sample Cm827metagenome_FD_94432 | JGI IMG/M metagenome (GOLD analysis project Ga0129315, IMG submission 94432) | Eastern black-and-white colobus group fecal microbial communities from Wisconsin, USA - Cm827 metagenome | ecosystem: Host-associated > Mammals > Digestive system > Large intestine > Fecal... | reverse complement strand
TACTTACTTAATAAGGAAGAGGAAATATTAAAGCTTGCCTTTGATATGGCCAGTATTATTGCTAAAAATGAATTAAAGCGTCAAGAAACTATGCTACCTTTAATAGAAGATATTTTAGAAGAAGCTAAAGGTGAAGAAAATATAATTATTAGATGCAATAATATTCATGTAAAATCCATAAAAGAAAAAGTTAATTATTATAAGCAAGCATATGCAATTAAAGGGGAGATATTTATATTAGAGGATGAGCTTATGGAACCTGGAAATGCAGTAATTGATAAGGGTACTGGTAAAGCCACCATTGGCTTAGATATAGCTTTAGAAAAGCTTGAAAATGCATTATTTAAATAGTAGGTGTAAATATGATAAATGTAGACTTTAATGCTATAAACAAAAAAATGAAAGAAGTTAATACTCACTATTTAGAAGGAACTGTAAAGGAAGTAATAGGGTTAACTATAGAAGTACAAGGAGTAAAGGCCTTTGTTGGGGAGTTATGTACTATTTATAATCAAGATGGACATCCAATTAAGTGTGAAGTAGTTGGATTTAGAAAAGATGCTGTATTATTAATGCCTTTAGGAGAACTTATTGGTATTGCACCAGGATGTAGAGTTGTTCCAGAAAGAAGGCCACTAGAAGTTAGATGTTCAGAAGAATTATTAGGAATGGTTTTAGATGGCCTTGGAAATCCATTAGATGATGAAACTTTACTTAAAGGAGAAACATATCCAATAGAAAATCAACCTCCAGATCCATTAAAAAGAAAAAGAATTACTGAAATATTACCTACTGGAGTAAGAGCTATAGATGGATTCTTAACAGTTGGTGAAGGACAAAGAATTGGAATTTTTGCTGGTTCAGGAGTAGGGAAAAGTACTACTTTAGGTATGATAGCAAGAGAAGCAGAGGCAGATATTAATGTTATATCTCTTATTGGGGAAAGAGGAAGAGAAGTTTTAGAATTTATTGAAAAAGACTTAGGAACAGAAGGTATGAAAAGGTCAGTAGTTGTATGTGCAACTTCTGACAAGCCTGCATTAATAAGAATAAAGGGAGCTTTAACTGCTACAGCTATAGCAGAATATTTTAGAGACAAGGGTAAGAAGGTTATATTGATGATGGACTCTGTAACTAGATTTGCCATGGCTCAAAGAGAAGTTGGACTAGCAATTGGTGAACCCCCAGCTCAAAAAGGCTATACACCATCAGTTTTTGCAAAATTACCTAAACTTATGGAAAGGTCAGGAACCTCAGATAAGGGATCTATTACGGCTTTTTATACTGTATTAGTAGATGGAGATGATTTTAATGAACCTATAGCTGATGCTGTTAGGGGTATCCTAGATGGACATATTGTTTTATCAAGACAATTAGCCCATAAAAATCATTATCCAGCCATAGATATTTTAAATAGTATAAGTAGACTTATGCCTAATATTGCATCAGATAATCATAAGGAAGCAGCTTCCTTTGGAAGAGATTTACTTGCTACATATAAGGATGCAGAAGATTTAATTAACTTAGGTGCATATGTTAAAGGTAGTAATAAAAAAATAGATTTATCTATTCAATTTAATGATAGGTTAAATAAATACTTAAAGCAGACAATTAATGAAAAATCAAATTTTAATACTTCTTTAAATGCATTAGTATCAATGTTTAGAAGTTAAAAGGATGTATGGAGATGTCAAATAAATTTAAATTTAATTTAGAAAAGCTTCTAGAAATAAGGATAGAAAAAGAGGAAGAAAGTAAGAGAAATTTTACTAAGACTCAAAGAGAAAAGCAGGATACTGAAACGAAACTTACAGGACTTAAAGAAAACTATGAAAAGTATAGCGGTATTAAAGATGGAGAGTCTGTAGTTTATCAAAAAATTAAGCGTAATTATTTATTTGCTTTAGATAAAGGAATTTCTGAAACAGAGAAAAGTTTAGCAATTAAAAATAAAGAATTAGAAATACGAAGAGAAGAACTTATAAAAAAGCAAGTAGATAGGAAGACAGTAGATATATTAAAAGAAAGAAAATACATAGATTATACAAAAGAAGAAGCGAGAAAGGAACAAATTTTAATTGATGAACTTTCTTTATATGCTTATATTAGGAGTCATTGAAAGGAGGTGATATAAGTGGTAGATAGTTCTGTGGTAGTTAACTTAAGTAATAAGCTTCAAAATTTAAAGTCATATCAGAAATCAGATAATAGCAAGATAGATGATAAAGTAGACTTTAAAAGTTATTTATCTAATGAAGTAAGCAACAATATACCTGATAAAAAATTAAATGATAAGAGTAATGTAAATGAAAATATTGATGAAAAATCAATGGATTTAGAGGGAAATGAAATTTCAAATAAAGAGTTAGTTTCTAAAATTTCAGAAAAGTTAGAAAAGATACTTGATAATGAAAATTTAGATGTAGATTCTTTAGATGAAAATTTAAATGAAGTAATTATTTTATTATTAAATTTAATAGAAGTTAATTTGAAGGAATTAAATATTAACACTCCAGAGGAAATGAATTATAAATCACAATCCATAGAAGAATTATCAAATCTAAGTTTTATAAATAATTCTGATTATGAAATATTGAAAGATGGAAGTGATTTAACTTTAAACTCTAGTGAAGCAGACTCTACTAAAGAAGTATTAAAGAATATTAATAACTTAGTAGATGAATTATTAGATAATGTAAATTCCTATAAAGTAAGTGAAGATGTATCTATTGATACTATAGAAGCTGGCTTATTAAAGGAATTTAAGAACTTATTAAACAGCCTTCCAGAAGAGACTGTAAAAGAAGTAGAAAAAAATTTAAATACTGATATTAGTAAAGAAATATTTAACGCTTTAATTTTAAAATCAAAAAATGATTTTAGTAATAAAGAAGAAGCTAATGTTGATAAAAGCACAGTAGTTCAAGTGAATACTAATATAAATAAAAAGGATTTTAATTCTACTTTAACTGATGATTTAAAAGAAGATAATTTTAATGACAATTCATCTTTAAATAATAAGGCTGTTAATAAAGAAGAAAAGGTTCTAATGAAAATTTTAGATGATGATAACAATCAAAGTTTTTCTAAGGTTTTAAATTACTATGATAAATTAAATAAAACTAATTCTGTTATAGAAGTAATAAAAGAAACAGTAGTTATTAATAAAGATAATATAAATATAGATTTCATTAAAAATATAAAGTATATGGTTAAAAATTCCTTAGAAGAGTTAAATGTTAAAATTTATCCAAAAGAGCTTGGGGAAATGACAATTAAACTAATTTCTCAAGAAGGGATAATGAAAGCTGAAATAAAAGCAACATCTAAAGAAACTTATAACTTATTAAATTCTAATTTAAATGATATAAAGAAAACATTAGAAAATCAAAATATTAGAATCCAAGAAGTTAATATAGGAATCTATAATGAAGATACTACTTTCTTTAGTGGAAGAGAAAATTCAAAGGAAGAATTTGAAAATCAAAGGGTAAGCAAAGTAAATAATAGATCCCTTGAGGAAGAAGAAATAATTGAAGATTTACTTAATGAAGGAAATGTAAATTTATTAGCTTAGGAGGTGTATAAATGTCTAATGTAATAAATAGTTATACTGGAGCAAGAGCCACAGATAGAGGAACTAAAATTGTGAAGCAAGGACAAGAAATGGATAAAAATGCTTTTTTAACAATATTGGCAGCAGAATTATCTAATATGGATCCAATGGGGAACAATGATTCAACTCAATATATAACTCAAATGGCTCAATTTGCATCTATGGAGCAAATGACTAACTTAAATACTACTATGACTGGTTATGCAAATAATTCATTAGCAGGTAAGGGAGTAACATTAAAAACTGTTAATAGTGAAGGTGTTAATTATACAGGTATAGTTAAATCAATAACTACTAATTCATCCAAAACTACTATTTCAGTAGAAGTTAATGAAAATGGAACTAATACATATAAGGATTTTGATGTAAGTGATATTCTTACTGTTTTAGATGTACCAGATTATTCATTGCCATCTATAAATAATATTAATGGAAATATGTCATTCTTAGTTGCCTCATCATTTATTGGGAAGCATATTGAATTAAATGAAAAGGGAGAAAACAATAATAATAAAACTGGTGAAGTTTTAGGAATAGTAAAAGATCAGGGAGTAGTTAAAGTAAGAGTAAAACTACATGATACTGATGAAATACAAGAATTTACTTACGATAAAGTTATAAAAGCTTCTAATAAAAAGGAAGATATTAAGCCAGAAGAAACTGAAAGCTAATAATAGAAGTAGGTGATATTTTGGGATTTAGAGTAATAAACGGACAGGCTTATCCCATAGGAAATTTTAAATTACCAAATGAAAGTTTAAGTGAAAGATCAGTTAATAGTAAAAGTAATTTTAATGAAATATTACAAGATGAAATTAAGAGAAATGAATCTTCTTATACTTTATCAAAACATGCTGCTGATAGACTTAAAGAAATAAAGTTTACAGAAGCAGACATGAAGGCAATTGGAAAAGGTTTCAAAATAGCTGAAGAAAAGGGTTCTAAAAATTCAGTTATGATATATAAGGATGTAGCTTTAATTGCTAGTATAGAAAATAAAACTGTAATTACAGCTATAGAGAAAGAGAGAGCAAAAGATAATATTTATACAAATATTGATAGCGTTGTAATTTTATAAGCTGGACCTAAATTAGGAGGCTTAATTCTTGTTGAATGACAGATACAAGAAAAAATAATTGGTTGGAGGTCAAATAATGTTAAGATCAATGTATTCTGGTATAAGCGGTATGAAAGTTAATCAAACAAAATTAGATGTTATAGGTAATAATATATCAAATGTAGGTACAACTTCCTTTAAATCATCAAGAGCAAGATTTAGTGATATGCTTAGTCAAAATGTTTCTGATGCTATGGCACCATCTAATAACCAAGGGGGAGTAAATGCTAGTCAAGTTGGATTAGGTGTGCAACTTGCAAGTATAGATTCAATAATGACTCAAGGTATGATGCAACCAACAGGTAGACAGTTAGATGTTGCTATAGACGGTGATGGATTCTTTATGGTAAGTAAAGGGCCTGCAATATATGGTTCTACATTAGAAGTAAATCATAGAGCAGGGGCACATAATATAACTGAACAATCATTAAGTAACTCAGGATCAGAAATTATGTATTCAAGAGACGGTTCTTTTATATTAGATGAACAAGGAAATTTACTAACGGGTGATGGATTCAGAATTATGGGATATTCATTAACTAATGATGATAGTGCACAACTTGCAACAGGATTATCCCCTAATACAGTAAATACTGCTGGATTGGATTTTAGATTTGGACCAGGATCTCAATTAAATGGATTTAAAGTTGTTCTAGGAGCTATTGGACCAGGAACAGTTACTTCAGCAGATATAAATAAAGCTGAAAAACTTATAGTAGTTAATGGAGATTTTTCAAGTACAGGTGCTTTAACTCCTGCACAAGTAGAATCAGCAATAAATAAAGGATTGTCATCAAATGGTATATCTCAGCAAGTATTTGTATCAGGAAAGCCAATTAGCTTTGAAGGTTTAGGTTCTGATTCAGTGGCAGGTGGTACAGATGCCTTAGCACCTAAAGTAGTATCAATTGGAGGCTTTAATATTCAACTTAGTGAAGGTAGTGAGCTAAATGGATATAGTTTTGAAATTGGTGAAATATCTCCTCAAAAGTTAGATGTAATAGTAGAAAAGGGTAGAAAAAAAATTGTTATAAATGCAGATTATTTAACTAAAGGTTTTAATGCTTCAGATTTAGAAAATGATTTAAATAAAAAGCTTAAAGATGCTGGAATTTCTCAAGAAGCTAAGATAACAGGATCACCAGCAACATTAAGTAATATAAGCGGAGCATCAGATGATTCAGGGAAAATAAATGTTCCTTCTAAAATAGTAGATGCAAAGGATGGAAGTGCAGCAAAAAAAGTTGGCGGATTTGAATTTACTGGTCAAACTAATGGGGAGCTTAATGATTATACTATTTCAATAGGTGAGAGTGCAGTTGGAACTCCATTAACGGTAGTGGTTGAAAATGGGAACATAGTAATTAACGGCGATTTTAATACTACACCAGTTAAATTTACTTATACAGAATTACAAACTAAATTAAGTAGTGCATTAAAATCAAATGGAATCAAAACGGAATTAAAAGTAACAGGAAGTATAGATTTAAAAGAAATATCAAATAAGATTAAATTTCAAGAGGGTATTACAGAATCTTCTCCAAAGGCTTTAAATATAGCAGGATTAAATGTAGAACTTCCAAAGGGAACATTATTAAATAATGTAGAATTTAAAATCACTGATATTAACGAACCAGGCTTAAATGTAACATATACACAAGGTACAGCAAATGCTTCACCTAAATTAGTTATAACAGGTGATTTTACTAAAAAGGTTTCAGCAAAGGATTTAGAAGATAAAATAAATGCTGCTTTAGCTAAGGTTCATACTAATAATTCACCTGAAGTTAAAGTATCAGGAACATCTAAGCCATATACAGGTTTAACTTCTGATAATATTGAAGGCGGAGAAACAGATAAGTCACCATCAAAAGTAATAGTAGGAGGAGTTGAATTAACCTTTGATGCAGGTTCAGCACTTAATGGATACAAATTCCAAGTTGGAACAATAACACAAGGAACTAGAACTTCAGCTGTTATTGATTCAAAAAGCAAAACAATAACTATAAATGGAGATTTCGTAACTGCTAATGCTATTACAGCAAAGAATGTTCAAGATGCATTAACAAGAGCTTTAGAAGCACAAGGTATTGATCAAGGTATAATAGCTACAGGAAAACCAATGGAAATTGGTGGGGTTACTTCAGAGGAAACCTTTGGTGGAACTCCTGTAGAAAGTATGAATGCTGATGGAAGTATTAACTTCGTAGATGGTACAAAAGATTTAAAATCCTATGATGGACAACTTAAAACTTTAAAGATTCCAGATAAGGTTAGAATACCTGGAACAGATACAGAACTTAGAATTAAGACTTATACCATAGATAAAAATGGAATAATAAATGGAGTTTTAGAAGATGGTAGAGTAGCAGCACTTGGTCAAATTGCTATGGCTAGTTTCAAAAATCCAGAAGGATTAACTAAATTAGGTGGTAATCTTTATGGATCCTCAGTTAACTCTGGAGAAGCAACAATTAAAAGTGGTGTTGGAACATTAGGTGATGATAATTCAAAGGGATATGGAGATAACCTTCAGGGAATGCTTGAAATGTCAAATGTAGATTTAGCAGAGCAATTTACTGATATGATAACTTCAAGTAGAGCCTTCCAAGCGGCAGGAAAGATGATTACAACTGGTGATGAAATACTACAAGATATTATAAACTTAAAGAGATAATTTTAATTCTATATTTTTACTATTAAGGGCTTCTGTTATAGCTCTTAATAGTAAATGATTTTTAGAATTAATAAAATATAAGATAAAGAGGGTAGATATATAATGATAGATTTAACTGCTATGAATAATAGAGCTTTTATCTTAAATGCAGATCACATAGAAAAAATAGAAGAGGTTCCCGAAACTCTAATAACTTTAACTAATGGTAAAAAGTACATAGTACTTGAAAGAGTAGAAGAAGTAGTTGAAAAAGTAATTAAATATAAAAATAAAATAGTTACTTATAGATTGTAATGGGGGGAAATTATATATGAAAAAATCAGACGTATTAACCTCAGTAGGTTTAGTTTTGGGCGTAGTTTTGATGCTTTATGGAATGCTTCTTGGAAGTAGTCTTAAAATATTTTGGGATTTATCATCTGTAATTATAACTGTAGGGGGATCAGTAGCAGCACTTTTAATTACATATTCTTTAGAAGAAGTAATGAACATGGGAAAATTATTTGTTGAAGCTTTTAAAGAAAAAAGTTCATCAGGTAAAGATATAATTGAAAAGTTTAGTATACTTTCAAAAAAAGCAAGAAGAGAAGGGCTATTATCCTTAGAAGATGATATTTCAGAAATGGAAGACCCTTTCTTAAAAAAGGGATTACAAATGGTTGTTGATGGTATAGAACCAGAAACAATAAGAGAAATATTAGAACTTGAAATTGGTGAAATGGAAAGCAGACATGATAAAGGAGCAGGAATATTTTTATCCTGGGGAGCTTATGCACCAGCCTTTGGTATGCTTGGAACATTAATAGGATTAATACAAATGCTAGCTAATTTAACTGATGTAGCTAATATAGCATCAGGAATGGGAAAGGCCTTAATTACTACTTTTTACGGATCAATATTAGCAAACCTTTTGTGTAATCCTATAGCAACTAACCTAAAACAAAAAAGCTCTAAGGAAGTTGGAGAAAGAGAAATGATGTTAGAAGGAATACTTGCTATACAATCAGGTGTTAATCCTAGAATTGTAGAAGAAAAGCTTATAACATACTTACCTCCTAAAGAAAAATTAGAGTATTTAAATAACAGCATTGAAAATGGTGAAGGAGTTGTTATTTAATGGCTAGAAATAAGAAAAACAAAGGTGGAGGGTTAAGAGGAGACGAATGGATGGCAACCTATGCTGATACCGTAACTCTACTACTTACATTTTTTGTATTGTTATATTCTATGTCTTCAGTAGATTCTGAGAAAACTAAAAGTATATCAAATGCATTTACATCCATGATGAGTGGAGAAGGTGGAAATAGTATACTTGAATATAATTTGTATAATGGAGAAGTACCTTTAATAGGCGGAGAAACTGAAGATCCTATTGAAGGTGGAGAGGCATTAACAGAACAAAAAAAATTATATAATAACCTTAAAAAGTTTGTTTCTGATAATAATTTACAAGGTGTAGTAGAAATTATTGATGATGAAAGAGGAGTTGCAATGCAACTAAGAGACAATATCTTATTTGAGACTTCAAGTTCTGATTTAAAAGAAGAAAGTAAAGCAATACTGGATAAATTATTAACTATTATTGCACCAATGGACAATCCTATATTAATAGAAGGACATACAGATAATAGAGCAATAAATACATCTAAATTTCCTTCAAATTGGGAATTATCTGCAGATAGAGCTGTTAATGTAGTTAGATATTTTGTAGAAAGTAAAGGGCAAGATCCAAAGAGATTTTCAGCTATAGGATATGGAGAATTTAAGCCAGTAGCACCAAATGATAGCTATGAAGGGATGGCCAAGAATAGAAGAGTAGATATATTAATAGTTACGTCTGACGAGGGGGAAAATTAAAAATGGCTGGTGGAAATAAAAATAATAAAAAAACAATTTTAATTGTAGCAATTATCTTAATATTGGTAGGTGGGGGTACCTTTGGAGGTACATATTTTTATATGAGTAAAAATAATGCCTCTAAGCCTGTATTTGTAAAGGAAGGCTTTGTTGAAATTGGAGAAATATTTGTAAATCTAAGTGATGAGAATTCTAAAAGATATGTAAAGCTAAATATGTCTGTTAGTTATGATAAAGCTAATAAAGATTTATCACAAGAATTAGAGGATAAAAAAGTAATAATTAGAGATGTAGCTAATTTTTATATAAAATCTTGCGATGCTAAGGACTTTGAACCAGCTAATGAGGTTATTTTAAAAGGTGATTTAATTTCTAGAATAAATCAAAAGCTTACTAGTGGAGTACTAAAGGATTTATATATTAGTGAAATAATTGTACAGTAGAGAAAGATGAGATAAGATATGGATTTAGCATTTCTATTTTTAAAGTTAATATTTGCTTTAGCTGTTGTATTAGGCTTAATGTATCTTACTTTTAAGCTAAGTGGAGATAAGCTTAGTAAAATTAATAATAATAAATATATAAAAGTATTAGAAAGAAGTCAAATATCAAGAGAGACCTCTATAGCAGTTGTTAAGGTTGGAGATAAGGGCTATATATTAAGTATATCTAATAATAAAATTGAAAAATTAGATGAATTATCTAATGAAGAAATACTTGTTATAGAAGAAGATAAAATACGAGAAAGAGAAAAAATTAATGAACAATACAATGTAGCATTATTAGGACTTAAATCTAAAATTAATAGCTTTAAAAGGAAAAATAACTAAAAGGAAGATTTGTATGAAGAAGAAAAAATATATATTTATGATATTTGTAGTAATGGCTTTAATATTTACTTTTAATAAAAATGTTAAAGCAGAGCCTATAAATATACCAGACCTTAATATATCTGTTGGAGGAGAGAATACATCACCTGAAAATTATGTGGATAATATAAAATTGTTAATAATATTAACTATATTAACACTATTACCATCAATAATAATTATGATGACTTCTTTTACAAGAATAATAGTAGTATTTTCTTTTTTAAAGAATGCGCTAGGAGCACAACAATCAATACCTAATCAAATTCTTATTGGACTAGCATTATTTTTAACTATTTTTATAATGAGACCAGTATATACGGAAATAAACAATAATGCTTTTGAACCTTTTATGAAAAATGAAATAACACAAGAAGAAGCAATGGAAATTGGAAGCAAACCATTAAGGGATTTTATGCTAAAGCAAACTAGACAAAAGGATTTAGAGCTATTTGCTGAAGCTTCAAAACTTAATATGGATGAAATAACTAGAGAAAATATTCCATTAACTGTTGTTATTCCAGCCTTTGCAATAAGCGAATTAAAGACAGCCTTTCAAATAGGCTTCTTACTTTTCTTACCATTCTTAATTATAGATATGGTAGTGGCAAGCGTGCTTATGTCAATGGGTATGTTTATGGTGCCACCTGTTATGGTAGCTTTACCATTTAAACTTCTTTTATTCGTTATGGTAGATGGTTGGTACTTAATGGTTAAATCCTTAATAATGAGCTTTGGAGGGTAAGTAAAGGAAATGAGTGAAAGTTTAGTAATAGGAATAGTAAAAGATGCACTAATGACAGCTTTAAAAGTAGCAGGTCCAATTCTATTAGTATCTATATTAATAGGATTGATAATAAGTATATTTCAAGCAACTACTCAAATTCAAGAACAAACATTAACCTTTGTTCCAAAACTTATCGGAATTGCAGCAGTGGGATTGTTTTTAGGGAGTTTTATGCTTCATAGCTTAGTAAGTTTTACACAAAGAATATTCGAATTAATAATTAGAATTTCTACATAGGGAGGTAGGTAAGTATGATAAATACAGCCTACTTTTTGGCACTATTTTTAATATTTTTAAGAATAACTTCATTTTTTATTATAACAAATGTTTTCTTTCCTAAAGGAACTCCAATGGCATTAAAGGCTATATTTTCACTTATATTTTCCTTTGCTTTATTAGGAGGAATAAATTATTCAAGTATTGAAGGAATTACAAGCAATTATTATTTAATTATTTATATCTTCTTCGAAGTTACAAATGGATTGATACTTGGGTTAATTTCTAATATAGCCTTTGGAGTATTACTTATGGCTGGAAGTTTAATAGATGTACATATAGGACTTAGTATGCTAAATACTATAGATCCAAATAGTGAGACAAGCACTACCATAACAGGAAATTTACTTCACTATGTAGCATTAGTTATTTTCTTTATAATAAATGGTCATCATATGCTAATTAAATCTCTTATAGAAAGCTTTATATTGCTACCTATTGGTAAAGGATTATTTTATGGAGATACCATGATGACTATGATTGAAATTATAGCAAATTATTTCGTAATAGGATTGAAAATAGCAATACCAATAGTATTAATAATATTATTAGCAGATGTTTGTATGGGATTAATATCAAGGGCAGTACCACAAATAAATGTAATGATTTTAGGAATGCCTGTAAAAATGCTAATTGGAATTATAGCAATAGTAGTTTCATTACCAATTATAATAAAAATATTTGTTAGTAATATTAGTTATCTGCCAGATATATTTAGAAAAATTATCACCACAGTACCACTAGTATTTTTAATTGGGGCAGATGAAAAAACTGAAGAAGCTACACCAAAGAAGAAAAGTGATTCAAGAAAAAAAGGACAAATTCCAAGGAGTAAAGATATAGGACTTGCTATTACTTTAATAGCTACTACATTAGTAATAGTAGCCTTAAGTGGAACTGTTGTTTCAGTATTAAGGGATGGCGTAATATATTTCCTAGGTGATATGGGAACTATGGAAGTAACAGAAAATAGCTTAAAATCAATAAACCTATTAGTATTAAGTAAGGCTGCTATTGCTATTATGCCTATAATATTACCTATTATGATAGCAGGAGTAGCTGCTAGTTTACTTCAATCTGGGTTCTTAGTAGTTAAAGATGCTATTAAACCTTCCTTTGGAAAACTAAATCCTTTAAATGGCTTTAAAAACATGTTTTCAAAAAAATCATTGGTAGAACTTATAAAAAATATAATTTTAATATCTATTATTATATTTATAGCTTACAATTATATAAGGGATAATTTTGAAAAAATAATGCAAACTGGTAATCTTTATTTACCTACATTAGGAATTGAAATCAAATCTTTATTAGTGGGGATTTTTGTGAAAATATGTATATTGCTTGTTGTTGTTGCTGTAATTGACTATGTAGTTCAGTATATATTATTTCAAAAGGATATAAGAATGACAAAGCAAGAAATTAAAGAGGAATATAAGCAGATGGAAGGGGATCCACAACTTAAATCAAAGATAAAACAAAAACAAAGAGAAATATCACAAAGAAGAATGATGCAATCAGTGGGAGAAGCTACAGTAGTAATTACAAATCCTACTCATTTAGCAATTGCCATTAAGTATACTGAAGGTCAAATGGAAGCACCAAAAGTTGTAGCAAAAGGTGCTGATAATATAGCTATTAAGATAAAGGAAAAAGCTATGGAATCTAAAGTACCAATAATAGAAAATAAACCTTTAGCAAGATTAATATATGAAACAGTTGATATAGATAAGGATATTCCTCAAGATATGTATCAAGCTGTAGCAGAGGTATTAGCAATGGTATATAAATTAGATAAAAAGAAAAAAGGTACTAGAAAATAAAGGATGGGATAAGGTTGCTTGTTAATAATAAAATAAATTTAAAGAAAAATTCAGATGTTTTGGTGGCCTTTGGAGTATTAGGTATAGTACTTATGATAATTATACCTCTTCCATCAGCCCTTTTAGATGTTTTATTAGCCTTTAATATTACATTATCTGCATTAATTATAATGATTACAATGTTTACAACTAATGTTTTACAATTATCAGTTTTCCCAACACTATTACTTGTTACTACGCTTTTAAGACTTGGTTTAAATATTTCATCAACAAGACTTATATTAAGTGAAGGAAGTGCAGGAAAAATAATAGAAGCCTTCGGTGAATTTGTTATTGGTGGGAATTACGTAGTTGGTATTATTATATTTTTAATTATAATAATAATTCAATTTGTTGTAATTACAAATGGTGCTGGTAGAGTATCAGAAGTTTCAGCAAGATTCACATTAGATGCAATGCCAGGTAAACAAATGAGTATAGATGCAGATTTAAATGCAGGTTTAATAGATGAAACTACTGCAAGAAAGAGAAGAGAAGATTTACAATCAGAAGCAGATTTTTATGGTTCTATGGATGGTGCTTCTAAGTTTGTAAAAGGAGATGCTATAGCAGGTATTATAATTACTATTATAAATATAATAGCAGGTATGGTAATTGGAGTAATGAGTGGAAAGAGCTTTTTGCAAGCTGGTGAGTTATATACAAAACTTACAATAGGTGATGGATTAGTTAGCCAAATACCAGCACTGTTAATTTCTACAGCTTCAGGTATATTAGTTACTAGATCAGGAAGTTCAGATAACTTCGGTAAAACCTTTAGTAAACAACTTACTGCTTTTCCAGTGGCACTAGGGATAGTATCAGCTGTAATGTTCTTCTTATCATTAATACCTGGTATGCCTATGATACCATTTTTATTAGCAGCAGTTACAGGTGGAGTTTCAACATTTATGCTTATAAAGGAAGAGCAAAAAACTGAAGAAATAGAACTTGCAAGAGTTGAAGAAGAATATACAGAAATGGAAAGAAAAGAGCCAGAAAATGTTATGAGTTTAATTTCTGTAGAACCAATGGAAGTAGAAATAGGATATGGTCTTATACCATTAGCTGATGAATCTACTGGAGGAGATTTATTACAAAGAATTGCGTCAGTTAGAAGACAATGTGCAATAGAAATGGGAATTGTAGTACAACCAATAAGAATTAGAGATAATCTACAATTAAAAACAAATGAGTATGTAATAAAAATCAGAGGTACAGTAATTGCTTCTGCAGAACTTATGGCTAACATGTTGCTTTGTATGGATCCATCTGGTGATAATTCACAAATTGCAGGTATAAGAACAATAGAACCAACCTTTAATCTCCCAGCAGTTTGGATAAATAAAGATCAAAGAGAAGAAGCAGAAATTAAAGGATTAACAGTTGTAGACCCAACTACTGTTATGGTAACTAATTTAACAGAAACAATTAAAGCTCATTCCTATGAATTATTAGGAAGGCAAGAAGTTCAGTTAATAGTAGAAAACACTAAAGAAAAGTATAGTGCAGTAGTAGATGAACTTATTCCAGATCTTATGACAATAGGAGAGCTTCAAAAGGTATTACAAAATTTATTAAGAGAAAAGGTGCCAATAAAGGATATGGTTACTATAATGGAATCCTTAGCTGATAATTCAAGGCTAACTAAAGACTTAGAATTATTAACAGAATATGTTAGATTTTCTTTAGCTAGGACTATATGCAATCAAATCATAGATGAAGATAGAGCAATAACTGTAGTAACATTATCATCACAAATTGAAGAAATAATTTCTGCTAATACTCAAAAATCAATACAAGGTTCTTTCCCAGCAGTAGATCCAGACACAACAACTAGGATATTTAATTGTATTAGAGATACTTTAGATAGAGTTTATTTCTATAATAATCAACCAATTATATTAGTATCTCCTAATATAAGACCAGTATTTAGAAAGCTTATAGAAATGGTATTTCCACATGTTATGATAATATCATTAAATGAAATTCCTAACGACGTAGAAATAAGAACAGAAGGGGTTATATCACTACAATGATAATAAAGAAGTATATAGTTAAGAATATGAATGAAGCCTTAACTAGGATGAGATATGAACTAGGGAAGGAAGCTATTATAATTAGTCAGAGAAAAATAAGAGATTCAGGAGTTAAGGGATTTTTTAAACCTAAATTAATTGAAGTAACTGCTGCTTTAGAAAATAGTAAGCTAGAAAAACAAAACAATAGAATTAATAAAAACAATGAAGTAGATAGCTTTAAAACTTCTTTAAATAGCATTAGAGATATTATAGAAAAAGAAAATAATAAATCTAAAGAGCCAACAGAAGAAAACTTAAAAGAAGAAGTAAGAGAAATAAAGGACTTATTAAATAAAGTTATTAAAAATACAAATAAAGAAGTAAAGGATAATATAGTAGAAAGTTATTTAGATGAAATAGATGTAGAGAAAGCTTTAGTAGATGAATTAGATTTAACTTCCTATGATAAAATTGAAGATTTCAAAGAGGACTTTAAAAAGTTACTTTATAATGAAATTAAAATTATTGAAAAAGATTTAGTAGGTAAAATTGCATTAATTGGTCCAACAGGAGTAGGAAAGACTACAACTATTGCAAAGCTTGCAGGAAGATTATCTTTAATTGAAAAAAAGAAGGTTGGATTAATAACTATTGATACCTATAGAATTGGAGCAGTAGAACAATTAAAAACCTATGCAGAAATTATGAATATCCCCTTTAAAGTAGTAATAACTTTAAAAGAAATGGAAGAAGCAATAAAAGAATTAGAAGATTGTGATGTAATATTAATTGATACTACTGGAAGAAGCAGCAAAAATACAATGCAAATATCAGAATTAAGAGCATTTATTCAAAAAGTTAATGCAGATAATATATCCTTAGTCATTAGTGGTACCACTAAGAATAAAGATATAGATACTATATTAAAGGGATATAATAAGATTAATTATGAAAATATAATAATTACAAAGTTAGATGAAACAAATTCCTATGGATGTATTTACAATATTATAAAGAAATCTAAGAAGGAAATAGCATTTATAGCAACAGGTCAAAATGTACCAGATGATATAAAAACACCTTCTAAGGAGGAAATCTGTAAGCTGATTTTAGGGGAGGAAGCTATATGTTAGATCAAGCAGAAAGCTTAAGAAAATTAGCAAATGGTGAACCTCTAGTATCTAAAAGAAATAAAACAAAAATTATTACTATAACCTCTGGTAAGGGAGGCGTTGGTAAAAGTAATTTTGTAGTTAATTTAGCTATTAATTTAGTTAAAAAGGGGAAAAAAGTTTTAATATTTGATGCTGATATAGGAATGGGAAATGATGATGTTTTAATGGGGATATATCCTAAATATAGCGTATTAGACTTAATAAATGGAAGTCTAGCAATTGAAGATATTATTGTAGAGGGACCTGAAGGAATTAAATTACTTCCTGGAGGAAGCGGGCTTAATAATATAGAAGATTTAGAACAAACTCAAAGAGAACTATTTTTAAGGAAAATTGAAATGCTTGAAGGTTTTGATTATATATTTATTGACACTGGTGCGGGAATAAGCAGAAATGTATTAGCCTTTATTTCATGCTCTGATGAAGCTATTTTAGTAACAACGCCAGAGCCAACTTCCCTAACAGATGGATATAGCTTACTAAAAGCGGTAAATCATTTTAAAATAAAAACTAAAGTAAACATAGTAGTTAACAAGGTTTTAGAAAAAAAAGAAGGGCAAAAAACTTTTCTAAAATTAAAAACTGCAGTTAATAGATTTTTAGCTTTAGATATAAATTATTTAGGATATATTTTTGATGATAGAAAAATTACTATGTCAGTTAGGAATCAGTTGCCATTTATTATTGGATATCCATACTGCGATGCATCAAAATGTGTAGAAGAAATAACTATAAAAATTTTAGGTAATAACAATTACGTTGCTGGTAGTGGAGCTGAAGGCTTATTTAAAAGACTATTTAGTATATTTTCTTAGGGGGTAAATATGGGAAACTTAGATATAAAAATCAACTCTATAGTTACTATTATGTGGGAAGAAGTAACATATAAATCAAGTGTCCAAGATATTAGGGAAAATGAGATTTTAATTACTATACCTGTTAGCGATGGCACTTATTTAACACTAAATGATGGAGTTGAAATTGAACAATTTTTTTACGATAAAAAGAGTAATTTCTATAAATATAAAACCAAGGTATTAGGAAGATATAGAGAAAGGGAAATACCATTTTATAGGGTGAGTAAACCTTATGATATAAAGAAAATTCAAAGAAGAGATTATTTTAGAGTAAATGTAGTTCAAATTATTAATTATATTAAGGAAATAGATTTAGAAAAGGATATTAGAAAAGAAGAAAACTATGAAAGTGCCTTGCTTTTGGATCTAAGTGGAGGCGGTATGAGAATTAAAGTTAAGGAAAAGTTATCTTTTAATGAAAGCATAATTTCTAACTTAAATTATGAAAATGAAAAGATAGTTGTTAAGGGTAGAGTTGTAAGAATAGAGAAAACAGAAGATAAAAGATATATCTATGGAATAGATTTTAGGGATATAGATAATTCAACAAGAGAAAAAATAATAAAAGTTGTTTTTAAAATTATGCGTAGGCAAAGGGAACTTATTTAGGGAGGTATAATAATGGAATGTGAAAGCCCTGTAATTCAAAAAGAAAAAATAGTTGAAAAGTACATACCATTAGTTAAATATTTGGCTTCAAGAATAATGCTAGGTAAAACTAAGTACATTGAATATGAAGATTTAGTAAGCTACGGTATTGTTGGGCTTTTAGATGCAATTAATAGATATGATTCATCTAAGGGAATGAAATTTTCATCTTATGCAACATTAAGGATAAAAGGGGCTATGATAGATGAAATAAGAAAAAATAGACCTATATCCAAGGGGGCAATGGACAAATTAGCTAAATATAATGAGTCTGTGGAGAGATTACAAAATATATATATGAGAGAGCCATCTATAAAGGAAATTGCATTAGATTTAAATATTACAGAATCAGAAGTATCACAAGTAGAAAATTATATTAATTATATGTCTATACTTTCTTTAGAATCAGTAATTTACTCTGATGATGATGATGTAACTATAATGGAAACCTTAGAAGATAAAAATGCAATATCACCAGAAGAATCTTTAGAATATAAAGAGAAACTTGAGGTCTTATCTCAGGCTATAGAAAATCTAAAGGAAAAAGATAAGCTTATATTAAAGTTATATTATTACGAAAAATTTACTTTAAAGGAAATAGGACAAGTTATAGAGGTTTCAGAATCTAGAGTTTGTCAATTACATAGTAGAGCTATTAGAAATTTAAGAGAAATAATGAAAAAAAAGAATTACATTTAGTTAAATGAGGGATGTTTATGCTTCCTATATTTATTATTATATTAGGAATTGTATTAATATTATTAAGCTATAGAATTATAAAAAAAGAAGATAAGTCTTTTGAAAAAATATTAGAAAGAGAAGAAAATACTAATAATAGAGATTATGATATTGAAATAATTAAAATAAGAAAAGATATGGCTGAAACTGTATTAGATCTTCAAAAGGAAATAGAAAACTTAAAATTAGAAGTAAGTTCTATTAAGAAAAGTCGTATTGAAGACGATAATAAAAATAATATAGAAAATTTAAATATTAATGGAATAGTTTCAAGAGAAGATATTATATCAAGTATAGATTTTTCAAATAAAATAGAAGAGAAAAAAGAAGGATCACCTAGAAGTGAAAAGCAAAAAAAGGTAAAGGTCCTTTTAGATAAAGGGTTATCAGATGATGAAATTTGTGAAAAACTATCTATTGGTAAGGGGGAGATATTATTAATAAAAAATTTATTAATAAAATAATTAGTTTATTTCAATTCTTAACTGACAGAAAAATACTTATGGGAATAGGAATTGGTATGATTTTTACTTCGATTATTTTATTTGGTTTTAATAATAACACCAAATTATCAGATAGTGAGATTGAGGAAAAAGCAAGAGCACTTGGAATGCATTATAGTGATGAATGTAAAGTATTATTTAAAGGGGATGAGAAGGTTGATTAGGAGTTTATATACTGCTGTATCTGGTTTAATAACTTTAGAGAATAAACAAGATACCATAACTAATAATATGACTAATGCCAATACTACTGGATTTAAAGGTGATAATTTATCAATAAAGAGTTTTGATGAAGTCATGATACAAAATAGAGATAAAGTTGTTAACGGTAGAAATGTAAAACAAAAATTAGGAACTATTAGTTTAGGTGCTAAAATAGATACTGTTGATACTGCATTTACTCAAGGATTATTAAAAAATACAGATAAAAAAACAGATTTTGCAATTGAAGGTAGGGGCTTTTTTGCAATTGAAAAACAAAATAATAATGGAAATGGAGTTCTTTATACCAGAGATGGTAATTTTAAAATAGGGAACAATGGATATTTAATGACTACAAATGGTGATAGAGTATTGGGAATAAATAAAAATACAGGAAACTTAGAAGCTATATTTGTAGGAGCTGATGATATTCTTTTAGATAAAAATAATAATCTTTTTGTTGGAAATGTTGCAACATATACACTTGCAACAGCTGATTTTCAAGATTATAATTCATTAGAAAAAGTAGGAGATAACTACTATAGTGGAGAAAATCCTATTTTTAACGCAGAAGTATTTGTTACTCAAGGAGCTTTAGAAGGCTCCAATGTAAGCATTACTAATGAAATGGTAAATATGATTACAACAATGAGAAGCTTTGAAACTAATCAAAAAATAGTACAAACTATTGATGAAACTTTAGGAAAAGCTGCAAATGAAATAGGATCAGTTAGATAGTAGGAGGAAGGGTTTATGTTAAGAACTTTATGGACAGCCAAAACTGGAATGAATGCTAATCAGGATAAATTAGATGCTATATCCAATAATATAGTTAATTCAAATACTATGGGATATAAAAAAATAGAAGTAGGCTTTAAGGATCTTTTATCTGAATCTTTAGATAGATTAGGAAATCCTATAAATAATAAGGATTCTGTAATAGGAACAGGAACAAAAACTTCAGAATGGTATAGAGACAATACTCAAGGGAATCTACAAGAAACCTTATTAACTACTGATTTGTCAATAGATGGAAAAGGTTATTTTAAAGTTATAACTTTAGATGGAAATGAATTATATACAAGAGATGGAGCCTTTGCTATAGATGGTAATGGAAAGTTAGTAGATAATAGAGGAAATAAGGTAGAGCTAAACTATTTAAATGGATATTCTGAGAATAATGTTGTTTTTAATAAGAATAACTTTTTAGTTGATAAAAAGGGACAAGTATATATAAAAGATAATGGTAATTTTACACAAGTAGCTGAAATACCAGTATATTCAGCAATAGGAGATAGAGCTTTCACATCTTTAGGCGAGAATTTATTTACTCCTTCCCCTGGGGTAGAAGTTCAAAGAACTAATGATTTTGATATTTATCAAGGCTCTTTAGAAGGATCTAATGTAGATATAGCCACTGAGTTTTCAGATATGATACTTACTCAAAGAGCATTTCAATTAAGCTCTAGAGGAATAACAACTGCAGATGAAATGTGGGGAATGATTAATAACATGAGAAGCAGATAAATAATTAAGAATGTAAAATGAAGAATGAAAAATTAATGATAAAACTCCGAAAGGAGTTTTTTTATTTGGATATGTTTCATTTAAGTATCTATTATTGAATCTTTTAAATCAATTAGTAAATATAAGATTTAATCAGTGACTTACAATATATTAAAGAATAAGGTATAAAAAAGAAACTCCCTAAAGGAGTTTCTAAAAAATGCAATATTAGTAATTTCGAAGAAATTACATCAATAATTCTACATTTTACATTTTACATTTGGAGCTGATGTGTCAGCTCCTTTTTAGCCGTTTATGGCTGAAGTTATTGGTGGTACTACTTGTTTCTTTCTTGAAAGTACTCCATCTAAGAATGCAGTGCTATCTTGTAAAGTAACATTGAAAGCTTTTTCAGCTATTTCAGGTTTATCTCCAGCTACTAATATTTGAGATCCTTCATTAAGGATATCAGTTAATAATAGTAGAGTCATATCTAAACCAGCTTCTTTAGCTTTGTTATTCATATATGTTAACATTTCTTCTTTTAAAGGCATAAATCCTTCTATATCCATAGTGTTAACTTGAGCTATACCAACTTTAGTATCTCCAATTGAAAATGGCTTAAAGTCTTGATTAAAGATTTCTTCAACTGTCTTTCCCTTTAATGAAGTACCAGCTTTAAACATTTCTTTTGCAAATTCTTCAACATTTATTCCAGCAATTTCAGCAAGTCTTAAGCAAATTTGCTTATCTATTGGTGTACATGTTGGACTTCTAAATAATAGTGTATCTGAAATAATTGCTCCACATAAAAGTCCAGCTGCTTTTCTTGATGGTCTTATTCCATTTTCAAAGAAGCATTTACCAACTATAGTAGAAGTACTTCCAATAGGTTCACTTCTGAAGTATAATGGGCCGCTAGTTTGTATATCAGCAACTCTATGATGGTCAATGATTTCTAAAATATCAGCATCTTCTAATCCATCAACTGATTTTCTTCTTTCATTGTTATCCATTTGAATTATTTTCTTTCTGTAATTTGAAATTAAATGATATCTTGACATAGTACCAAGAACTTTTCCATTTTCATCTATTACAGGATAGCTTCTAAATCTAGTTTCAATCATTACAGGCTTTATATCTTCAACTAACTCTTCAGTTGAGAAAGTTACTAATTTATCCTTTATCATAACATATCCAACAGGGATACTTTGAACTATAAGTCTTGATGCTGTAAAGGAATCATGAGGAGTGCTTATTACACTTATATTAGCTTCTTTAGCTTTTTCAAGCACATCTGCAGTTGGAACGTGTGAACCAGTTATTATCATAAGAGAAATTCCCATGTCTAATAATGCACTTTGAACTTCTTCTCTATCTCCAACTATTGCTATATCTCCATTTTCAATATGATCCTTCATACTTTCAGGTTTCATTGCAGTAACTACTATCTTACCTGGAAAATTATTTGTATTAGAATTTGTATAAATTTCTTTTGCTGATAAAGTATCAACTATGTTATTAAAAGTTGTGTTACTTTTTGCTAAAATCTTATTATCCCATATATCCATATAACAAGAAGTTAAGTTTGAAATAGCTAAAACTCCTAATAGATGATTATTTTCATCAGCTACAGGAAGAGTTTTTATATTTTTTTCTCTCATTATATTCCAAGCAGTTTTTAAAGATATTTCAGGTGATACAGGAGTGATTCTATCAAAATCAAGATCTCCTACCTTTAATTTAACAGTTTTTAATAATTGTGGAGCTTCAACTCCAAAATAATCCAAAATATATTGAGTTTCCCTATTTACATTACCAAGTCTAACAGGAATTGCAGGCATATTGCCTGTCTTATTTTTAAATTCAGCATATGCAAATGCTGAACATATTGAGTCAGAATCTGGATTTTTATGCCCAGTTACGTATATTACATCTTTCAATTTATTACCCTCCTTAGTTTATAAATCGTCTATACATATTCTATATTTATATTTTAATTTTGTAAAGATACCTAATAGAAGTATATGTAGAATTTTAGATGGATAAACGAGAGATTTTAAAAGTACAAATAAAATCTTAGTAAAGTTTATAAAAAAATCATATCTATAGATTTACTAAATATAATATATAGAAACTATTATAAGGAGGACAACCGGTGATACAGGAACGAGAAATATCAATGGGACTAACTACAAAGGAAGCAGAAAAAAGACAAAAAAACTATGGATTAAATGAAATATCTCATAAGAAGAAGTCATCACCTATAGTAATATTTTTATCTCAATTTAATGATTTTATAGTTTGGGTATTAATAGCAGCAACCATTATATCTGGATTAATGGGAGATATGGCGGATGCTATTACAATACTTATTATAGTAGTTGTAAATGCAATTATGGGTTTTGTACAAGAGTATAGGACAGAAAAGTCATTAGAAGCCTTAAAGGAACTTGCAGCACCTACTTGTAAGGTTATAAGAGATGGGATTTTAAAAGTAATAAATTCTATAGAAGTTACTTTAGGAGATTTAGTAATTTTAGAAGCTGGGGATAGAATACCTGCTGATGGAAGTTTTATTGAATCATCAGGAATAATGGTAGATGAATCACTTTTAACAGGGGAGTCAGTGGGAGTTTCAAAGGACTCAAAAAAAGGAAAGAACCAAGGATTTATGGGGACCACCATATTAAAAGGAAGAGGAGCTTTACTTGTTGATAGTATTGGAATGAGTACTGAAATGGGGAGAATAGCAAATCTTTTAGATAATATAGAAGAAGAAAAATCTCCACTTAGAGAGAGATTAGATTCACTAGGGAAGATTCTTGTAGCACTTTGTTTAGTAATATGTGCTGTTGTAACTATTCTTGGAATAATTAGAGGAAATGAAATTACAGAAATGTTTTTACTTGGAGTTTCATTAGCAGTAGCAGCTATACCAGAGGGATTAGCAGCCATAGTAACAGTGGCACTTGCTTTAGGTGTATCTAGAATGCTAAAGAAAAATGCATTAGTTAGGAAGCTTCCAGCAGTAGAAACACTAGGGTGTACATCTGTAATATGTTCTGATAAAACAGGAACCCTTACACAAAATAAAATGACAGTAAAAGAAGTCTATATTAATGGAAGAATTTATGATTTAGATAAGGAAGAATTAAAAAATCATCTAACTTTAATGAAGGCTTTTGTATACTGTAATGATTTTAATTATGATTTTAATAGTAAAAACATAGACAAGGCTCTTTTAGGAGATCCTACAGAAACTGCTTTAGTAAAAGCATTTTTTAATGAAGTAAATATTTTAAAGGATTTTATGTCCAAGGCTAGTAGAACCTTCGATATTCCTTTTGATTCTAATAGAAAGATGATGAGTGTTATAGTTAAAGAAGGAAATAAAGAAGTTTGTTATATGAAGGGTGCACCAGAAAGAGTAATAGAAAGATGTACACAGATATTAGAAAATGGAGTGGTTAAGCCATTAACACATCAAAAGAAAAGACAAGTTGCTTCATATATAGAAGCTATGTCTAATAGAGCTCTTAGATGTATTGCATCTGCTTACAAAGAAACAGGATTAATAAGAGGAGAAGATTTAGAAAAAGATTTAATTTTTCTAGGAGTTGCAGGTAGTATTGATCCTCCAAGAGTAGAAGTTAGAGATGCAGTTTTAAAATGTAAGCTTGCAGGTATACAACCAGTAATGATTACTGGGGATCATAAAAATACAGCTTTAGCCATTGCTAAGTCAATAAATATTTGTAATACAGATGATCAAGCTATGACAGGAGAAGAGATAGAAAAAATTAGTGATGAGGAATTAATAAAAAAAGTAAAAAATGTTAGAGTTTTTGCTAGGGTATCTCCTCATCATAAACTTAGAATTGTTAAGGCATTTAAGAAACAAAATAATATAGTTGCTATGACAGGAGATGGTGTTAATGATGCACCTGCCATTAAAGAAGCTGATATAGGAATTGCTATGGGAATATCAGGCACAGATGTAACAAAAGAAGCTGCGTCTATGGTATTAATGGATGATAATTTTGCAACTATAGTTTCAGCAGTAGAAGAAGGTAGAATAATATATGATAATATAAGAAAATTTATTAGATACTTATTATCTTGCAATTTAGGGGAAGTACTTACAATGTTTTTAGCATCGATTTTTTATTTACCTAATCCCCTAACGCCTATTCAAATTCTATTTGTAAATTTAGCTACAGATGGGCTTCCAGCTATAGCTCTTGGAGTTGATCCTCCAGATAAGGATATAATGATGCAACAACCAAGACAAAAAGGAGAAAGTATATTTGCAAGAGGATTATGGTCAAAGATAGTAATTAGAGGATGCTTAATTGGAATATGTACATTATTGTCATTTATGACAGGTAGATTATATGGAATGGATTTAGCTACTTGTAGAACCCTTGCTTTAATTACATTAGTTATGTCTCAACTTCTACATGTATTCGAATGTAGATCTGAAAGGCATTCAATTTTTGAAATTAAAGTCTTCAGCAATCCATATTTAGTAGGAGCAGTATTAGTTTCAATATCCATGGTACTTGCAATATTATATATACCTTTCCTAGCAAATGTATTTAACACAATACCATTAAGTCTAGGTCAATGGGCTATAGTATTATTTTATTCAGGCGTAATATTCTTAATAAATAGTTTATATCTATTTATTAAGTCCAGATAGTTTGAAATAACATAAATATTTTAAACATTTAATTAGAGGTTACTTAAGTAGCCTCTTTTTGTATTTCAAATAAAAACACTTGTACTTGAATAGAAAACATGCTAATATAAATAAAGGGAAATAAACCAAGATTTGGGGTGGTTTTATGAGGTTTATTAGTACCAGAGGAGGAGAAAGAGATATATCCTCTTCCCAAGCAATTATTAATGGAATTTCTAAAGATGGGGGATTATATGTTCCTGAAAGTTTTCCAAACTTATTTGAAAAACTTAAAGTTAAATCAACGGCAACTTATGAGGAGCTTGCTTTAGAAGTCTTAAAAGTTTATTTTACAGATTTTAATATTGAAGAGCTTAAGACTGCTATAAGTAATGCATACACAAATCGTTTTAAGGTAGTAGAAAATCATAATTTTCTAGAATTATATCATGGACCAACTTCAGCTTTTAAAGATGCAGCATTATTATTTCTACCACAGGTTATGAAGCTTGCAAAAGATAAGCTTAATATTAATGAGGAAATAGTAATTCTAGCAGCAACTTCTGGGGATACTGGTAAAGCAGCACTAGAAGGCTTTAAAGATGTAGAGGGATTTAAGGTTATGGTATATTATCCTAAAGATGGTGTAAGTCCTGTACAAGAAATGCAGATGGTTACACAAGAAGGAAATAATGTGAGAGTAGTTGGAATTAATGGGAATTTTGATGATGCTCAAAAAGGAGTAAAAGAATTATTTGGAGATAAGACTTTTAAGGAAGATTTAAGAGAAAAGAATTTCATACTATCTTCTGCCAACTCAATTAATATTGGAAGGTTAATACCACAAATAATTTATTATTTTTATGGATATTTCCAATTAGTCAATAAGCAACAAATAGAAAAGGGGCAAAAAATAAATATAGTAGTTCCTACTGGAAATTTCGGAAATATACTTGCTGCATATTATGCAAGGGAAATGGGGCTTCCTATTGCAAAGTTTATATGTGCATCTAACGAAAATAATGTACTTTCTGATTTCTTTAATAAAGGAGTATATGATAAAAGAAGAGAACTTATTTTAACAGAATCTCCTTCAATGGATATATTAGTTTCATCAAATTTAGAGAGGCTTTTGTTTGAAGCAAGTGGTAGGGACTGCAAAGAAATAAAGAATTTAATGGAAGAATTAAATTCTAAGGGAATATATAAAGTTAGTGAAAAAATTAAAAATAACTTAAAGGACTTTTATGGTAACTATGCTGAAACAGAGGAAGTTTATAAAGCAATAAAGGAATTATATAATAAAGAGGGCTATTTAATTGATACTCATACAGCAGTAGCTTATGTAGTTTTAAATAAATACATAAGTGATACTAAAGATAATACACCGTATCTAATTGCTTCCACAGCAAGTCCATATAAGTTCCCAAGAAGTATTTTAAAGGCATTAGATTTAGAACTTGATAAAGCTAATGATTTCAAAGTAATTAATAAGTTGTATGATTATTCTAAAATTACTATACCAAATAATTTAATAGACTTAGATAAGAAAGAAATAATTCATAATTTTACTTCAGAAGTTAATGAGCTAAAAACCTCTTTATTAGATTTTTTAGGAGATAGCAATGGTTAAGATTAGAGTTCCAGCTACATCAGCAAATATGGGGCCAGGCTTTGATTCTTTAGGTATAGCTTTTAATCTATATAATGAATTTGAATTTTCGGAAGAGGGTACAGAAAACAAATTCTATGGATTTAAAGAAGAATTCTGTAATGAAGAAAACATTGTTTATAAGGCTATGATAACTTGTTTTGAAAAATGTAAGTATAAGCCTAAGGGGATAAAAATAAATTTACTAAGAGAAGATATTCCTATATCTAGAGGACTAGGATCAAGTTCAACCTGTATAGTAGCTGGACTTTTAGGTGCAAACAATATAATGGGCAATCCATTAAGTGTTGATGAACTATTTAAAATTGGAGTCGAAATAGAAGGGCATCCAGATAATATAGCTCCAGCTTTTTTTGGAGGAATGGTTGTATCAGTATTAGAAGATGGAGAAGCATTATATAATAAAATTGATATAAAGAGGGGAATTACTTTTGTAGCAATAATTCCTGATTTTGAATTATCTACATCTACTGCAAGAAAGGCATTACCAAAGAAAGTTAGTCTTAAAGATGCAGTATATAATATAAGTAGGGTATCTTTAATGATTTCTGCCTTTGTAAATGGTAATTATGATTTATTAAAATATGGGTGTAAGGATGCTATTCATGAAAAATATAGAAGTCCATTAATTAAAAATTATGATTTAGTTTATAATAAATGTATATCTTTTGGAGCCTTAAGTTGTTTTTTAAGTGGGGCAGGACCAACTATTATGGTTCTTATAAAAAATGATGAAAAGGAAATAGTTAATAAAATTAGAGACTTTTTAAGAAGTGAAAATATTTCTTGGAAAGTTAAAGAACTTGCTATAGATAATTTGGGGGCTATAGTATATAAAGGTGATACTAATGAAGGGTAACTTTTTAATTGTTGATAAAAGAGCATTGCCAGATGTTTATGAAAAGGTAATAGATGCTAAAAGATTACTAAAAGAAGGCAAAGTAAAGGATGTTACTGAAGCCGCTAAAACTGTTAATATTAGTAGAAGTGTATATTACAAGTATAAAGAAATGGTTTTTGACTTAGCAGAAACAGATCAAGGACAGAAGGTAACTATAAATTTAATCATTAATGATAATAAAGGGGTTTTATCAGAAATATTAAATTATATTTCTGAAGAAGGTGGTAATATAATAACTATTAATCAAGGTATACCAATGAATAAAAAAGCTAATGTAAGTCTTACTATTAATATTTCATCTATTAATGGGGATTTAACTACTTTAATGGAAGGTTTATCAAAAATTAAAGATGTTGAAAAAGTTGATTTTATAGCAATGGAGTAAATATCCTTAATAAAATTTTAATATCGCTCAAAAAGGCTATCGAGAAATAGTCTTTTTTGGGGGGAATTTATAAAAAGCTTATATGGGAATAGCTTTTTATAAATTCCTTCATTCAGTTTTGAAGGAGATAAATATCATATGAAGGCGACTTGGAGTTTACGACGGAGCAATGAATATGATATTTATCTCCTCTTTTTTTTATCTTTACCTTTATTTATTTTTAGAAATTTGTTATATTAAGTGTAAATCTATTGTAAAATGCTAAAGGGAGGGATAAACTTTGGAAATTTATTTTGACAATAGTGCAACTACAAAACCTTATAGAGAAGTTATAGAAGAAACAGCAAAAGCCATGGAAGAGTATTTCGGCAATCCATCATCTCTCCATAAATTAGGAATAAAAGCTGAAAAGAAAATAACTGATGCAAGGGAATTTATTGCTAAAAGTTTAAATGCTTCTAAGGATGAAATATTATTTACATCAGGAGGAAGTGAAGGGAATAATTTAATAATAAAGGGATTAGTAAAGCCTGGGCATCATGTTATAACTACTACATTTGAGCATCATTCAGTATTAATGACTTATAAAGAATTAGAAAAGAGTGGTGTAAGAGTTACATATTTAAAAGTTGATAAAGAAGGAAAAATATCATTAGAAGAATTAGAAAACTCTATTTCAAAGGATACAGTTTTAGTTTCAATTATGCATGTAAATAATGAAATGGGAGCAATTCAAGATATTGAAAACATAGGAAAGCTAATAAAAGAAAAAAGCTCTAGAGCAAGATTTCACGTAGATGCTGTTCAGTCCTATGGAAAGTTAAACATAGATGTTAAAAAGATGAATATTGATATGTTAACAGCAGCAGGACATAAAATCCATGGACCTAAGGGCGTTGGATTTATATATTTAAAAAAGGGAATAGTATTAAATCCATTAATAAATGGTGGAAGCCAAGAAGCTGGAATAAGAGGAGGAACTCATAATGTTCCAGGAATAGTTGGCCTTTATAAAGCTGCAGAAATTACTATGGAAAATATTAATTCTAGTTTTGAATATGTAAAAGCTCTTAAGGGGTATATGATAGATAGATTAGGAGAAATAAAGGATGTAAGAATAAATAGTCCTTTAAAGGATGATTTTACTCCCTATATTTTAAATGTATCTTTCATAGGAGTTAAAGCAGAGGTATTATTACATTTATTAGAGGAAAATGATATTTATGTTGCTACAGGTTCAGCTTGTACTTCCAAAACAAGTGCAGTTCAAGGAAGTTATGTTATTAAAGAATTAGGCTTAAATAAAGCAGAAATTGAAAGTGCTATTAGATTTTCGTTTTCTAAAAATAATACAAAAGAAGAAATTGATAAGGTTATAGAAGTGCTAAAAAGTTCACTAACATTTTTGAGGAGAGTAAAAAGATGAATAAATTAATATTAGTAAAATATGCATCAGAAATATTTCTAAAGGGATTAAATAGAAATAAATTTGAAAAGAAATTAAGAGATAATATAAAAAGAAAATTAAAAGGCCTTGAGTATTCTTTAATTTCTGATCAAGGTAGATATTTCATTAAGGCAGATAATATTGAAGAAGCTACTGAAAGAGTAAGAAAAGTATTTGGAGTAGCTGAAGTTTGTATTGTTACTGAAGTTCCTAGAGATATGCAAGCTATAAAAGAAGAAGCATTAAGAAAGGTTCAAGAAGCTAATCCTAAGAGTTTTAAAATAGAAACTAATAGAGCTAATAAAGCTTTCCCTAAGAATTCTTTAGAAACCTCTAAAGAAGTAGGAGCTTTCGTAGTTTACAATATGAATGGATTAGAAGTTAAGGTGAAAAATCCAGACTGCCTAGTAAATATTGAAATTAGAGAAAATGCATATATTTATACAACTAAAGATAAAATTAAAGGTGTTGGAGGGCTTCCATACGGAATTAATGGAAGTACTATGCTTATGTTATCAGGTGGTATAGATTCACCAGTTGCTGGTTATTTAATGGCTAGAAGAGGTGTTGAATTACATTGTGTATATTATCATAGTCATCCATATACTTCTGAAAGAGCAAAGGATAAGGTTAAAGATTTAGCTAAGATACTATCAAATTATACTGAAAGAGTTAATTTACATATAGTACCTTTTACAGAAATACAAATGGCTATTATAAATGGTTGTAGAGAAGATGAATTAACTATAATCATGAGAAGGTTTATGATGAGGGTAGCATGTTCATTAGCTGAAAAATATGGAATTCAATCAGTAGCTACAGGAGAAAGTATAGGGCAAGTTGCTAGCCAAACTATGGAAGGACTAATAGTAAGTAATGATTGTGCTGATAGACCAGTATTTAGACCATTAATAGCTATGGATAAAACTGATATTATGGATATAGCAAGAGAAATAGATACTTATGAAACTTCAATATTACCATATGAAGACTGTTGTACAATATTTGTTCCAAAGCATCCTAAGACTAAGCCAAGATTAGAATTAATAAGAAAATCAGAAGAAACTTTAAATATAGAAGAATTAGTTAAAAAGGCAATTGACGAAACAGAACTTGTAGTATTTAACTAAAAAAATAACTGTCTCATAAATATGAGGCAGTTATTTTTTCTATTTAAATAAAATTTATATCTTATCTTGTTCTCATTCTTGTTGCTTGTTGTCTAGCTTTCTTTAATTGACTATGATCGAAGGGTTGTAGGTCTTTCTTAGTAGTTAAATTAGCTATATTTGAAATAGTAATTACTTCTGAATCAGCTTTTCCTTTTTCACCTTCAACTCCCATAATTATAACCTTATGACCTTGTTTAACATCAATAAAAGTAGGCTTTTTAAACCATTTTCTAACTTTATATTGAGTTTTAACTACACCTTTTCCCATATCTGGCTTAATTAAAATATGAGCAGTTAGCTTTCTTATAATTCCTAGTATGTTCTTTTCTTCGATTTTCACAGAAAGTACAGTACCTGCTGTGCTTGTCATTCTATCACCGTATTTTTCCATGTATGCATCTGTGAAATATTTACTCATTTTATCTTTGAAACCCATAATTAAAACTCCTTCTATTTAAGAAATATTGTTAAATAAACAATTATAATATCAAGCCCATTATAACATAATTAGTAAATTAGTAAAACAAAAAAAATTAATTAATATTATTTAATTTCATTTTTATAAATGGTGTTAAATATTTTAATATGGAGTTCTTCATCTAAAATTATTCTATTAAGAATAGCAATTATGCTTTCGTTTTCAATAATATTAGTAATTTTTCTATATTCTTTAATTAATTCTCTTTCAGAATTTATATTATTTATGATCATATTTTTTAATGATGTATCTGTATTTATATATTTAGAAGTCCAATAAAAATATTTATTTTTCTTTTCGAAAGCAAAGGAAGGCTCATCTCCTAAAGCAATAATTATATCACCAAGGATATCTAAATGTTCTTTTTCAACCTTTGAAATTTTTTTAAATATTTCTTTTAAGTGAGGTTCCATTAAAAAATATTGATAGTTATATTGATTTATTAAAGTTAATTCTGAATATATTCCACAATAACATTTTTTTATTAATTTTGAATAGTATAAATTTTTTTCTTTAATATCAATTTCAGGATAGGGTAGCATTATAGAACAACTTTCTTTAAAATCTATATAATCTCTTTTCAATATATCATCTCCATTAAATAATAAGTATTATATTATATGAAAGAAGACTATATAGTGATATAATTTGTTACATCACATTTGCTTTAGAAAGGAAGACAAAAATGAAAATAATATTTAACGAAATAACAAAATCAGCTTTATTAGAAGTATTAGAAAAAAGCACAAATAATAGCATAAGAATAAAAGTAGTTGCAGTTGGGTGTGGAAAACCAGCCTATGACATTTATGCAGATTATGTTTCAGAAGATGATATTGAACTTATAATAAATGAAGTGAATTTTGTAATTGCAAAGAAAGACGAAAAAATTTGTGATGGAATCGAAATAAAATATGATAAAGATGTATATAATAAAGGATTTTATATAAGAAGCTTATAAAGAAAAGCAATATAAATAAAATAAGGAATCATGTGAGAAAATTATAAAATAGATAGAAAATAATTTGGAGCTGTGGTGCGCACAGCTCCTTTTCATAATATTAAGAGGATACTAATTATCGTATCCTCTTATATTTTTGACATATTTACTTTAGATTATTCAATAAAAATTTATTTTAGTGAAACAATAGCTTTATTAAACATATTATGTATTATCTATACAATTAGATAAAAGGAGAAGATACAAATGAAAATATGTTTAAAAAGAGTAAATAATATGTCTTCCTGTAAAGAATTTAATTTAATTATTTGTGCAGATGGATGTATAGGAAGAAGAATTAGAAGAAATTTACCAAAGTGTATATGCGGTGATGGAATAAAGATAAATATAATAGTCACTGGATGTGATGGTATTTTAGAAGCACCAGCATTACCATGCAACAATTTAATTGCTATTTCAAGCCCTATTAGAGTTATAAGAAGAAATCCATGTTGTAAAAATGAGTCTGAATATTGCTGTGATGGACTTGATAATGAGAGAGCTATTTTTAATATGGAAAGTTTTGAAGATAGTTGTAATAGTGATAAGAATTTTTTATCAGAAAGATTTGAAACACAAGAGTTTGCAATAATCATTAGGTCATTTGATCCAAGGATATCACAATTTTTATGTGAATTTCCTCAAATGTTTATAAATGATTGTGACAACACTATAAAATTAATAATTATCTTCGATAAAAATGGTAGCGTATTTACACCACAATGTATAAATAATTGCGGAGGAAATTGCGGAGGTGGCTGTGGATTTGGAGGCGGCTGCGGATTAGGATTCGGTGGTAATTGTGGCTGTGGAGGCGGCTGCGGAGGTGGCTGTGGATTTGGTTGTGGCTGTGGCTGGGGAGGTGGCTTATTTGGTTTAGCCGCACTTGCTTTATTATTCTGTTGTTAGATACAAACTACAAAGGATAAATTTTATTGCCAAGATAAGATCTTCTTACCTTGGCTAATTTATTTATATTTTTTAATGTTTTTATTTTGATATGAAAATGACACAATATTTATAGTATAATAATATTGGGGAAATAAAATGCTTAAGTAAAGTGAGGGAGTATTAACATGGAGAAACTTCTGGAAGACAGAATTTATAAGACCATTAACAACTACAGGAATGCTAAGATAAATTTGAGAAATGATGGAGATTTAATTAATCATTTTGCATCGTTAATTTTTGCTCATTATGAAAAGGAAATACCTTTTGATAAAGTAAAAGAAATTAGAAAATATATAAAGGCATCATCTTCTAGGGTATCATCTTTTAGAGGAGATATACTTTATATTTTATCCTTATTAATAGCATTAGAAGATGGAAATGAAAAAGAGTTAATTACTGATATATATGAAGTTGAAGAAATATTAAAGGAACAAGGGTTTAATGAATGTGATTATTTAGTTTTAACTTCCTTTGTTTTAGCTAAGTATGGAACAAAGAAAGATAAACATAGTGTTGCAGAAAAGATGAAGTCTGTATTTATCTTACTAAAAGAGAAATACTATAATATAACTGGGGAAGATGATTATTTAGTATGTGCGTTATGGGCTTTAAATGATATTGATATTAAAACAATAGATGAATTTATAGAAACCATTTATAATTATATGACGAATTTAAATATAAAGTCTAAAAATGGAATACAAAGCTTAACAAATGCAATAATGCTAAATGGTTCTTCAGGACATATGTATAAAACTATTGAATTTATATTACAACTAGAAAAGAAGGATATGAAAATTGCCCAACAGTTCTTGCCTCTTTTAGGAGTATTATCTAATAGGGATGTTAGAAAAACTATCAATTTAATAGATGGAGTAATTAATACTCTATGTGAGGAAGAAAGTGAATATGAATACTATATGGATAAAGGCTTTAGGACTATTATAGCTATTACAATAATATCTTTTACTACAATTAATGAAGAAAGAAATTATATAGACGAATTGTTAGCACAAGGAATATATAGTTTAATAAAATCTAAAAATAAAGGAATGTTTGAAGCAGCATTAGCCTAAGGGAGTTATAATGAATAGGTTGATATTACATGTAGATATGGATGCTTTCTTTGCATCAGTAGAGCAACTTGATAATAAAAGTCTTAAAGGAAAGCCAGTAATAGTTGGTGGAGTAAGTGAAAGAGGCGTTGTATCAACATGTTCATATGAAGCAAGAAAATATGGGATACATTCTGCAATGCCTATTTTTATTGCAAGAAAATTATGCCCACATGGTGTATATTTAAGAACTAGGATGTATAGATATAAGGAAGTTTCTAAACAAGTATTTAATATATTAAAAGATGTAACTGATATTATAGAGCCACTATCTATTGATGAAGCTTATTTAGATATTACTAGTAGTAGGTTTAAATCAGGTATTGAAGCAGCTAATTATATAAAAAGTAGAGTTTTAAGAGAAATTGGACTTACAATTTCAATAGGAATTTCTTATAACAAATTTTTAGCGAAATTAGCTTCTGATTGGAATAAACCTAATGGTATAAAGGTAATAACAAAGGATATGGTTCCAAATATTCTTTTGCCTTTTCCAGTCTCTAAAATTTATGGGTTAGGAAAAAAATCAGTTGAAAAGTTGAATAATATGGGTATTTTTACAGTTAAAGACCTTTATGATATGCCAAAGGAATTCTATATTGAATACTTAGGTAAATGTGGTTTAGAAATCTATGATAGAATAAGAGGAATAGATAATAGAGAAGTAGAAGCACAAAGGGATAGAAAATCCTATGGTAGAGAACGAACTCTAAAAATAGATACAAAAGAAAAAGAAGATTTATTAGAATATTTATATGATTTTTCAAAGGAAATAAGTAATCAATTAATAAGACAAAATCTTGAAGGTAAAACTATAACAGTAAAATATAAAACAGAAGATTTCCAAAGTCATACAAGAAGTAAAACCTTAAATTTTTATACAAATAATTTTGAAGAAATATATAAGGTTTGTGAGGAAATACTAAATAATGAAAAAATAAATGAATATATTAGATTAATAGGAGTAACAGTATCATCATTTAAGGAAAATACTGTAGAACAGTTAACTTTATTCTAAAATTACTTTAATTATTATTAATTTTACTATATAATGAGATTGTTTGGTACACAATTATCTATAGAGGAGGATATCTTTTATGAACAAGAAAGATTTAGCAAGAATGATTGATCATACTATCTTAAAAGCTGAAGCTACTGAAAAAGAAATTGAAATTTTATGTAAAGAAGCTTTAGAATATAATTTTGCATCAGTATGTGTTAATCCATCAATGGTGGAGAAAGCAGCTGGATTATTAAAAGGTAGTGATGTAAAGGTTTGTACTGTAATAGGATTTCCTTTAGGAGCAACTACAACTGAAGTTAAGGCTTTTGAAACAGAAGATGTTATTAAAAAAGGTGCTACTGAAGTTGATATGGTTATCAATGTTGGAAAGCTTAAAGATGGAAATTTAGAATATGTTAAGAAGGATATAGAAGCTGTTGTTAATGCTGCTAAGGGAAAAGCTTTAACAAAGGTTATTATAGAAACTTGTCTTTTAACTGATGAAGAAAAAGTAACAGCTTGTAAATTATCTAAAGAAGCAGGAGCAGATTTTGTTAAGACATCAACAGGATTTAGTACAGGTGGAGCTACTGCAAGTGATATTAAATTAATGAGAGAAACAGTAGGTCCAGAACTTGGTGTTAAAGCTTCTGGTGGAGTAAGAAGTTTAGAAGATGCAATGGCTATGATTGAAAATGGAGCAACTAGAATAGGTGCTTCTGCATCAATTGCAATTTGTGAAGGAACAAAATCAAATTCTACTTATTAATTAAATAAAAGGCTATAGCAGAACATAAAATTAATAATGAAAATGTAGAATTAATTAATAAATATATTTTTGATTATACATTTAAAATTTAAAAGAAGAGGCTGCTTGTACAGCCTCTTCTTTAATATTACATATATCGAAGTAAAATATTTTATTCATTGAACTAAAGATAAAGGAGACAAAATGAATTACATAATATTAATAATAGGCTTTATTTTACTTATAAAGGGAGCAGACATATTTGTTGATGGTGCTTCTGATATTGCAAAAGAGTTCGGAATTCCATCTATAATAGTTGGATTAACTATTGTTTCCCTTGGAACTAGTGCACCAGAGCTTGCAGTAAGCTTAATCTCATCCCTTCAAGGTAGTAATGGAATTACTATTGGTAATGTACTAGGTTCTAATATATTTAATACATTGATGGTACTTGGATTAACATCAATCATAATGCCCATAGTAATAAAAAAAACAACTGTTTTTAAAGATTATATAGTAAATATATTAGTAACTATTTCCTTATTGGTTTTAACCTTTGGGAGAACATTATTTAATAGAGAGCCAGGTTTAAGCAGAATTTCTGGGATAATATTTCTTATAGGATGTATAGCATTTACTATTTATTTAATTAAAGTCTCTAAAGATGAAAGTGTAGATAGTGAAAAAGATGAAAAAATAAAATTTATTCCGTCTATTTTAAAAATTTTATTTGGAATTATAGGAATAATTTTAGGCGGAAATTTAGTAGTAAATTCGGCTTCAAATATAGCATATTCCTTTGGATTAAGTGATAAATTAGTAGGATTAACTATAGTTTCTATAGGAACATCTCTTCCAGAATTGGTAACTTCTATGATAGCTGCAACAAAGGGAGAAAATGATATAGCAATAGGTAATGTTCTTGGATCAAATATATTTAATATATTATTAATATTAGGAGCTTCTTCAAGTATTTCACCTATTATAATTTCTAGAGCGTTATTTGTAGATATTGTTTTCTTAATAGGAATATCTATATTACTTGGTATTTTTATGTTTAAAGGAAAGGCTGAAAAATTATATATAGGTAGAAGCAAAGGTTTAACCTTAGTTTTAATATATATAAGCTATATTATTTATATAATTTTTAGAAATTAGTTTGGAAATTAAAAGATTTCATTAATTATTAATCCATATATTCAACATTTTTTATAACATTAAAACTTTTAAAAAACAAATAATAATAGTGTAAGTTGTAGGAGGTGTTTGAAATGAGTAAATGTGGATGCGAAAATAAAAATAAGAAAAATGAAGGTAAAAAATATGATTCTGGCTGTAGTTGTCACCACGGTGCTGAAAAAACTGCTACCAATAATCAATGGGGAAAATAATGGTCAATTAACTTTTTAAAATTTATAAAGCAAAAAAAGTAACTGGATAGTTTTATCCAGTTACTTTTTTGTGTATAATATTATTTTTGAAAATGTATTTACAAAAATTATGTTAT
>Ga0129315_1000398_pt1 | contig 37950 bp, 26 predicted proteins | sample Cm827metagenome_FD_94432 | JGI IMG/M metagenome (GOLD analysis project Ga0129315, IMG submission 94432) | Eastern black-and-white colobus group fecal microbial communities from Wisconsin, USA - Cm827 metagenome | ecosystem: Host-associated > Mammals > Digestive system > Large intestine > Fecal... | reverse complement strand
TCTTTTCTAAGACCACAAGAATTAAAGAGAGCAAGAGAAGAATTTAAAAATGGAAATATTGACAAGACAGAACTTAGAATTGTTGAAGATGAGGAGATAACAAAACTAGTAGAAAAACAAAAAGAAGCTGGACTTAAAATAATAACTGATGGTGAATTTAGAAGAAGTTGGTGGCACTTTGACTTCTTCTGGGGACTAGAAGGAATAGAAAAAACAATAATCCCAGCAGATGAAGTATTTCATTTTCACGGAGGAGATTTAAGACCTGAAGATATAAAAATTGTAGGAAAAATTAGTGGCAAAAATCATCCATTTTTAGAAGACTATAAATTTGTGAAACAATTTGAAGATGAAAACACAGTTGCAAAGCAAACAATACCTGCGCCTGCTCAACTACTATTAAATTCTATTGATAAAATAGGGGATGGACAAGTATATTCAGATGTAGAAGAATTTATAAAAGATGTTTCAGAAGCCTATGGAAAATTTTTCCACGAAATTTACAAATTAGGTTGTGTGAACTTACAATTAGATGATTGCTCATGGGGTGGAGCTGTTGATAAGAACTTTAGTAAAATATTTCAGTCAGAAGGAAAAGATGTAGAAAAACTAAAAGAGCTTTTCTTAAAAATTAATAACAAAGCAATTGAAAAGGCACCTAAAGAATTAAATATAACAACTCACATTTGTAGAGGTAATTATAAATCATTATTCTTTGCAGAAGGAAGTTATGATGCTGTAGCAGATTATGTACTTGCAAAGGAAAATGTAAATGCTTTTTATCTAGAGTATGACGACGAAAGAAGTGGAGACTTTAAAGCACTTGCAAAAGTTCCAGAAGGAAAGAAAGTTGTCCTTGGTATTGTGACAAGTAAAAGAGCAGAACTTGAAGATAAAGAAAATCTGAAAAAGAGAATAAAAGAAGCAAGTGAGTACATTCCACTAGAAAATATATGTATATCACCACAATGTGGATTCTCTTCAACAGAAGAAGGAAATACAATAACAGAAGAAGATCAATGGAAAAAAAATTGCACTTATAAGAGAAGTTGCAGAAGAAGTGTTGATTTAAATTATTTTATAAAAATAAAAAAAGGACCTACTCAAAATTATATTTGGGTAGGTTTTTTGTAGTAAAATTATGAGTAAGTTTTTTTTAAAATTTTTCTATAAAGCTTGAGCTTTAAATTCATATTGGAGGGGCATTAGGGCGTCGTGTATGCCCTTAGCCCCTCCAAACCACCCCAGAACACCCCCGACGTACTGGAGGTACAAAAAATAAACACATGCTAAAAATTAAAAACTCACTCGCTTCGCTCGTTCAAACAGTTTAATTTTTTTAACGCATGTGTCTATTTTTTGCTTATGATGCACAGTTGCCTACGTTACTATTTATTAAGTTAAGGGACAGACCTAAATTTACATAAAACTTTATAAGAATGCTCCCACTAGTTGAAGCTTATAGATTCAAACAAAGTATGCCAATAAAAAACCGACTAATCTAGTAGTAAGCAAAGAGGTAGTCAACGTTAAAAATTTTCAATTGTCTGAGCGAAGCGAGTTTTGAAAATTTAGTCGAATACCTTTTTGCGTATTATTGGGACGGGCCCCTGCCAGGCCGTTAAGGTGTAAAGGGGATGCTCGAAGGGGAAAAGGACGATTCGGAACGTCCTAATTCCCCTTCGAAAGGAAATTTAAAGAGATAGCTTTAGAAAAAAAACGAGAAGAGGAACAGCCCCTAAAAATAAAAAATAAAATTAAATAAATATATAAAATTAATATTTTTTAAAATCACATAAAACCATTTGAAAAGAATCTCCTATCCTTTATAATATAAATATATTAGTTAGGATGATTTTATGAAATTAAAAGACCATGAACTCGTCGATAGATATATATATTATTTACAAAGATATATCCCCTACGATAAGCAAAAGAAAGCCGAAGAGGATTTTCTAAGTATTTTAAGCGATAGATTAGATAGAAATTACACAGATGAAGATTTAAAAAAAGAATTAAATAATATGGGAAATCCATATGAATTTGCAAATAATTACACTGATATGGGAAATTTTTTATTGAGTGGAAAAAATTATGAGATTTTTGTCAAATTTCTAAAAATACTTTCTGCATCAGCAGTAATTGGATTTTTGCTTTTTATTTTTAATTATTTTAACAGACTTCAAAACACAAGTCTTTTTAATTTATTTAAGACAATAATAGTGAGCATCTTTGTTCTTAGCTTACTTCCGTCTTGGATTTGCGAAAAAATAAAGACTACTAAAATTTTAAATGCTTTGATGCAAAAATGGGACATTGATAATTTATATGAATCCAAAGATTTTAAAATGGATTCCTATGCAATATATTTGTTGTTGGTAAGTTATACTATGTTCTTTATGTTGCAAATATATATAATCACGGCGACAATTGACATTTCTGTTGTGACTTATACATTTATAATGTTTTTATTTTTTATAAATGTATTAAGATCAAATTTGAAGCTTTCTGAAAATACAATTTTTTCAAGGATATTATATATAGAGTATTTTGTAGATATTTTTACAATTATTTCATTTATAGTGCTATCTAATTACTTTATTCCTGGCACATTTATGATTAATATAATAATTTTATGTAATGTTATTAATTTAATTGTAAACACATACTATTTATTAAAGGAAAAAAATATTCTAATATCAAGAAAAAGAAAGAGAAATAAAAATAAGAGAAGGTGAGCCCTTCTCTATTTTTTTGAAAAAAAAGACAGCCCTTTAGCTGTCTTAAGAATTATGCTACATTTTCTTTTAAATATTTAATAATATCTAGTGATTCGTAAAGAGGTTTGTCGCCAATGAATAAACATGGAACTTGTTTCTTTCCACCCTTTTCTACAAGGTATTCTCTTGCCTCTTTATCTTCGTCAATATTTTTAATTTCTACGCTATCAATATTGTGTTCGTCCATAAATGATTCAACTTTTTTACAAAATGGGCAAGTTGTACCCACATAAAGTGTTAATTTTTCCATGATATCCCTCCGAATATATTTTACCCATTTGCACTTTTCTAAAACATTTCGGCTAGTATTTAAAAGATGTCTAGTTTTTGATATAATAACATAGATTCGAGGTGATATTTTTGGGATTTTTAGATAATCTTGATGCCAATTTAGAAGATATAAAAGATAATTTAGAATATATTTCTAAAAAGTTATTAAGTGAATCCAAAGATATAAAACAAGCGGCAAAGTTAAAGTATGAAATTTTTAATGAAAATAGAATTCTTTCAGAACTTTATGAAAAGCTTGGAGTTCACAGCTATAAATTAATAAAAAAAGAAAATTCAGACCTAGTTGTTGATGAAATAATAGAAGAAATTGATAAGCACAGAGCTAGAATTTCTTCTCTTGAAATGGGTCTTGATTTAAATGTAAATACAAATAATGACAGTGTAGAAAATAATATTTCTTTAATTGATGACAAGGGAGAAGATTCTATAATAATTATAGAAGATGAAGATGAAGGTAAATAAAAATTTTATAGAAATTAACAATATAAAAACTGCATATATAAAAAGAGATGGTGGAGATAAAACTGCTGTAATACTTCATGGATGGGGCGCATTTATTGAATCTATTATGCCAATTGTAAATTCCATTCCAAGTGATTATACAGTTTATGCCTATGATGCACCAGGTTTTGGTGATAGCGATGATCCTATTGATGTAATGGGTACTTATGACTATTATAAGTTTCTTCTAGCTTTCTTAGAAAAGTTTAATATTAAAAAGGCAACTTTTTTAGGGCATTCCTTTGGTGGAAAGACTCTAACAATTTTAGGAGCGAGAAATAAGGAATTAATAGAAAAACTAATTATAATTGATGCTTCTGGAATTATACCCAAGAGAAAGCTTTCTTATTACATGAAGGTCTATAGCTTTAAGGCAGCAAAGAAAATATACACGCTAACTCATGGAAATGATGAAGAAAGTCTAAGAAAGTTTTATAAAAATCACGGGTCAGATGACTATCAAGCTGCAGATGGAATAATGAGAAAATGCTTTGTAAAAGTTGTAAATGAATCGACAAGAGAAGAATTTAAAAACATAGATGCAGAAACATTACTTATATGGGGAGAAAATGACGATGCAACTCCACTTTACATGGCAGAGATTTTTGAAAAGGAAATAAAAAACTCAGGCCTTGTTGTGCTAGAGGGGGCAGGTCACTACTCATATCTTGACGATTATAAAACTTTTAATGCAGTTATAAACTCATTTTTAGATTAGGAGAATTTAATGGATTTTATTTTAACGAGATTACCAATTTTTATAATAGATTTTGTAATTATTGCCGTTGCACTTTTTTATTCTTATATAAGAAGCAATTATCCAATTCACATGCTTCAACTTGAAGGATATGACAACGACGAATACAAAACATTTTTAAACAATAACAAGGACAAGATGAATAAATTAGTTTATAAAATGGAGAAGAATCCCAAAACTCCACTTGTATGGACTGATAGAGCAAAGAGACTTTTAAAGAAACACAAAGAAGTGAATTTTGTTATTTTTGTAATTATTGTAATTATTTCACTTGCTACAAAGGACTTTACTAATAGTACAATTATTGCTGCACTTGTAACTTTAATCTTATCTTTTTTAGTTTATTTTTTCCAATACAGAATTTTAATTTTATCAAATAGATTGGCAAAGCCTAAGGAAGATGAAATCAACATGGGCTTTTATAAATCTGCTCAGGCAAAAATTAAAAAATATAAGGAAGAAGAAAATTTAAAAGTTCTTGGGATTACAGGATCCTTTGGAAAGACTTCAGTTAAATTTATTTCTGATACAATACTTAGTGAAGGACTTAGAGTAAAAAATACTCCTTCATCTTTTAACACACCAATGGGTCTTTCAAAAATTATAAACAATGAACTAGAAAGAGATAGAGAAGTTTTTATTGCAGAGCTTGGGGCAAAGGTGCCAGGAGAAATCCACGAAGTTGCAGAACTTGTTCAACCAGACATTGGAATTATCACTGCAATAGGTCCAACTCATATGCATCTTTTTAAAACAATTGAAAATATTCAAAAGACAAAGTACGAATTAATTGAAGATTTGCCAGAAGATGGAATTGCAATTTTTAACTACGACAATGATTATGTAAAGCCACTTGCCGACAAGACAAAAAAGAAAACTTATAGATATGGCATAAAGGACATTGAAAAGCTAGATGTCTATGCAGATAAAATTGAAGTTTCGGAAATTGGTTCTACATTTATGCTTCACATTAAGAAAGTAGGTTCAGTTATTTGTAAGACAAAGCTTCTTGGAGTGCACAATATTTCAAATTTACTTGCTGCTGCAACAGCAGCTCATGTACTTGGACTTAGTCTTGAAGAAATTGCTTCTGGAATAGAAAAAGTAGAGCCAGTTGAGCACAGACTTTCACTTATTCCTTCAAGTAATGGTACAATTGTAATAGATGATGCTTTTAATTCAAATCCTGTGGGATTTCGTGCAGCACTTGATGTTTTAAGAGAATTTAAAGAACATAGAAAAATAATAATTACACCAGGCATGGTTGAGCTTGGCGACATGGAAATAGAAGAAAATAGAAAAATTGGTGAAGTAATGGCAGAAGTTGTGGACTTTGCAATTTTAGTTGGAAAGAAAAGAACAATGCCAATTTATGAGGGCATGACAAAAAGAGGATTTAACAGAGATAGAATTTATCAAGTTTCTTCACTTGATGAAGCTACAACAGTTCTTGCACAAATTTCAAATGCAGGAGATGTAGTCCTTTTTGAAAATGACTTGCCTGATAATTATAATGAGGAGTAATGTATGGAAAATATTGGAGTAATTTTTGGTGGTCGATCAGTAGAACACGAGGTATCAGTAATCACAGGAATGCAAATAATTGAAAATATGGATAAATCAAAATTCAATCCAATTCCAATTTATATTAATAAAAATGGAAAGTTCTTATCTGGAGAAAGTTTAAAAAATTTTAAATCTTATAAAAATCAGGACTTTCACGACGCAATAGAAGTATTTTTTAAGCCAGAATTTGGCGACAGAAATCTTTACTATATAAAGCACAATGAAAAGGGATTATTTAAACCTGAATCGGATTCCTTAGAAGTATATGAAAAAATCGACATGATTTTCTTTGCGCTTCACGGAACATTTGGAGAAGACGGATGTACTCAAGGACTGTTTGAACTAATGGGCATGCCCTACACTGGATGCGGCGTAATGTCAGCTGCAGTTGGCATGGACAAGGTAACAATGAGAAAAGTCTTTGAATCAGAAGATATTCCAATGACAAAATATAAATATTTCTACAAAGAAGAGCTTAAAAATCTTCAAAATGTAATAGACAAATGCAAGGATTTAAACTTCCCGCTATTTGTTAAACCTGCCAACTTAGGTTCATCAATTGGGATTTCAAAGGCAAAGGATACTTTAGAGTTATCAAAGGCCCTTGAAGTTGCATCTCACTACGACAGAAAAATCATAGTAGAGGAAGCAGTTGAAGAACCTCGTGAAATAAATGTGGCAGTACTTGGTTATGAAGATGATTTAAGAGTTTCTGCAGCAGAAGAACCACTTGGATTTAAAGATTTATTAAAATATGAAGACAAATATGTATCTGGCTCAAAGGGCGCAAAGTCATCACAAAAATTCCAATCAAAGAAACTTCCAGCAGATTTAAAACCAGAAGTTGAAAAAGAAATTAAAGATCTTGCAAAGAAAAGCTTTAGAGCAATAGACGGATCAGGAGTTGCAAGAATTGATTTCTTATTAAAAGAAGATAGTGCCTACGTAAATGAAATAAACACACTTCCTGGTTCAATTTCTTTCTATTTATTTGAAGTAGATGGATTAAAAATCACAGACCTTATTACAGAACTTATAGAACTTGGCAGAAAGAGATACGAAGAAAGATCAGAAAATAATTATTCATACGATTCTAACTTATTTAATATGACAAGTTATGGGGCGAAGATATAAATGATTAAAGATAAGATTTTACAAGTAATAGAAAATACAAAACCGAGAAAAGAAGAAGAACTATTAAAACATTTAGGAATTAAAAATAAAGAAAAGTCAAAATTTATAAAAATATTAGAAGAATTGGAAAAAGATGGAAAAATCTTTTTAGATAAGAGAAATAAATACAGAACAGTTGACAATGAAAAATTTTTTTACGGAAAAGTTCAGACAACATCTAAGGGTTTTGGATTTTTAATTTGTGAAAATCTTGAAACTGACATTTATATAGCAAGAGATAATTTAAATTCAGCACTAAATGGCGATGAAGTCATAGTAAAAAAATACAATCAGTCCTCAGGAGAAAAACCAGAGGGCAAAGTTGTAAGTATTGTCAAGAGAACTAATACAAAAGTTGTGGGTGTATTTCAAAAGAAAAAAGATTTTGGATTTGTAATTGCAGATGAAAGCAAAATGGCAATGGACATCTACATTCCAAAGAAAAAAATGAATGGCGCAATTGACGGCCAAAAAGTCGTCGTAAAAATAGAAAAATGGCCTGAAGGAAATAGAAGTCCCGAAGGTAGGATAATGGAAATTTTAGGATTTCCAACTGATCCACATGTAGATGTAATGAGCGTTGCAATTGCTATGGATATTCCAATGGAATTTTCAAAAGCTGCAATATCAGAAGCAAAGAAAATTCCACAAAAAGTTTCTGAAAAGGAAATGGAAGATAGACTCGATTTAAGAGATTTAATTACATTTACAATTGACGGAGCTGATTCAAAGGACTTTGACGATGCAATATCACTTGAAGAACTTTCAAATGGAAACTTCAGACTTGGAGTTCACATTGCTGATGTTGCTGAATATGTAAGAGAAGATTCTGAAATTGACATAGAAGCATATAAGAGAGGTAACTCAGTATATTTATTAAATAAGGTTATACCAATGCTACCCTTTGAACTATCTAATGGCATTTGCTCATTAAACGAAGGAGTAGATAGACTTACACTTTCAGTTATTGCAGAGCTTGATAAAAATGCAAATCTAATAAAATATGAAATTGCAGAAACTGTAATAAATTCAAACAAGAGACTTGTCTACGATGATGTCTCAGATTTTTTAGAAGATGGCAGAGTAGATGAATCCATAAAGGGACTTGAAGAAATTCTTACAAATATGTATGAACTTTCTAAGAAACTTCAAAAGAAGAGAGAAAAAGAAGGCTCTATAGATTTTGATATACCTGAAGTAGTTATAGAAGTAGATGATAAGGGTTGGCCAGTGGACATACACAAAAAGGACAGAAGAGTTGCCAACAAATTAATCGAAGACTTTATGCTACTTGCCAATGTGTGTGTTGCAAAGGAGTATTATTTTAAAGAAATTCCATTTTTATATAGAATACACGAAAGACCAAAGGATGAAAAAATTTCAGAACTCAATTCATATATCAGAGCCTTGGGTTACATGGTAAACTACGATGAAAAAGTTGAGCCAAAGGATGTTCAAAAAGTCTTAGAAAAGGCAAAGGGAACTCCAGAGGAGATGTTTATATCAACTCTTACCCTTCGCTCAATGCAAAAGGCAAAGTATTCAGCACAAAATGACATTCACTTTGGACTTAGCTTTACGCACTATTCACACTTTACTTCACCAATAAGAAGATATTCAGACCTTACAATCCACAGAATTATAAAAAGACATTTAAATGGAAAACTTTCTGGAGGACTAATAAAAAAACTTAGAAGCGAACTTCCAGATATTGCAGAGCAAGTATCAAACACAGAAAAACTTGCCCAAGATGCAGAGAGACAAGTTGAGTCAATAAAAATGGCAGAGTATATGTCTGAGAGAATTGGAGAAAGATACACTGGAAGAGTTTCTGGCATAACAAGCTTTGGAATATTTGTAGAACTAGAAAACTTAGTTGAAGGACTTGTGAGTTACAAATCAATGGATGGATACTACGAATTTGATGAAGACAATTACAAAGCAATAGATTATGAAACAAAAATAGAATTCCACATTGGAGATGAACTTGAAATAGAAGTTGTTTCAGTTGATTTAAATATGGGAAATATAGATTTTAAAATAGTAGGTGATAAATTTGAGTAAAAAAGAAGACAATGCAATTGCAAATAATAAAAAAGCAAATCATCTGTATTTTATTGAAGACACTTACGAAGCAGGTATAGAATTAAAGGGAACAGAAGTAAAATCCATAAGAGCAGGTCAGGTGAATTTAAAAGATTCCTACTGCGATATAAAAAATGGAGAAATCTATGTGCACAATATGCACATAAGTCCCTATGAACAGGGAAATATATACAATGTTGACCCGGTTAGAAAGAGAAAACTACTCCTTCACAAATCAGAAATACTTAGACTTGAAAAAGTAAAGACTCAAGATGGATACACAATAATTCCACTTAAAGTTTATTTAAAAAGAGGAAAGGTAAAAGTCCTAATAGGAAAAGCAAAGGGTAAAAAACTTTGGGACAAGAGAGATACAATTAAGAAAAGAGAAGTTGATAAAAAACTTCGTCAAGCACTTAAATATTAAATTTTAAAAGTAGGTGAGAGCCTGCTTTTTTTTTAAATAAAAACAATAAGATTTAGAAAAACCAACTCTAATGCTTACCGATTTCGCTTTCTACAAATTCTAATTCTCAATTCACTGAAAATCGCAAACTCGCTTACGCTCAAACAGTGCGATTTTCGGGCGTTCATTTTCGAATTGAATTTGTATAGAAAGCTCAATATGGTTCGCTCATAGAGTTGGTTTTACTTTTTAAAAAGTCTAAATCATTAGAAAATTTTATTAATATTTTCTAATGAAAAATATAGAAAACCTAAAAATTATTTTTAATCCCAGGAAGGCATATTCGATTTTTCTGTAGAATTTTCAAAATACTTTTCTGGCCTTAGATTCATACTATTTGCCACAATATTAGTTGGAATAGATTTAATTTTTGAGTTGTAAATTGTCACAGTATCATTAAAAGTCATTCTAGAATATCTGACATTGTCTTCGTATTTTTCAATGGATTTCATCGCATCTTGATAAAGATTTGATGATTTAAGCTCAGGATAATTTTCAGCAACGGCAAAAAGTCTTGACAGAGCCTCTTGATATTCTATTTCTGATTTTTCCATATCTCCTACAGATGAGTTTTGAAAAACTTTACTTCTTCCCTTTACAATTTTTTCAAAAGTTTCACTTTCGTGAGCAGAAAATTTTTTAACTGCTGGGATAATGCTTGATAAAGCGTCCCATCTAGATTCAATTTGCGCTGCAATTTGACCTTTGGAGTTATTTACTCTCTCAGAAACTTTAATTAAGTTATTATAAGTTAAAAAGTACCAAGCACCTATTAACAAAACTACTACTACAAGTATTACTATAATCATATTTTTCTCCTTTTATCTTGTTCCTCCACCAGAGCCACCGCCAGAGAATCCTGATCCGCCGCCAGAAGATGAACTTCCTCCTGAACCTGATGAACGCTGACTTTCTACATAACTATCTCTTTCACTTACAAGTGATCTGTTTAAATTATCTAGAATTATTAAGTTGTTAATTCTATTAGAATCCATGTAGACATCCTTATAAACTTCTGGATGAAGTTTAAGCTGCTTATTCACTTTATCTGCAATGCCATATAGCGCTGCAAGTTCTAGGTGATAATCCCAAAGAACAACATCTTGAATTTTTCTTTCATCCATAAGTGTAAAGTCTTCTAAAAAGTTTTTAAGACCAAAATGCTCAAGCGTTATTTTCTTGCCCTCTTCTGTGAGAGTATATTTTTTATTGCTTATCTTTTCCATATACTTATTGAGTTTATTAATATTTTTTTGTTCCAATGATTTCTCATAATAAGACTCAATTTTAGACCAATTGATTTTTCTAAAATCCTTTGAGGTCATCTCTTCTTTTGTGAAAAATTCTTCATAGAAATATTTAAAAAATTTCTTTTCTAATTTGTCTTCTAAAGTATTTAAATCAAATTCACTATTTAGTCTTATATAGATGATTTGCTTTGAGAAAAAGAGTCTTTTTTCTTCAACATCTCTAATATATAAGATTTTTTCGTTAATCCATTTTGTGAAATAATACTGAAGGATGTATGCTGAATCTCCAAAGTCTCTTCCAATTAATTTTTCATTGGCAAGTGCTGGAAAAATATCTGAAGAAACATCTTGGGGCTTTTCTCTAAAATAAGTTTCTTTCTTTTCAGTTCTAGTAATTGTAGATTTATATCTTAACTTTTTTATGGATTTAGTGATTGCATTTACAATTGCCCAGATTGTTGCAATTCCCACAATGAGAAATTGTATGATTACAAGTATTAATGTCGTGTATTTGTATAAGAAATTTTTTATAGATTTATTTTCTGCTGGCTTATATTTATTTGAAGAAGAGGAGTTAAATCCTTCTATTTCATTTATGCTTTTGCCAATGACATCTTTATCATAGATTCTTTCGGAATTACTATTTAAATTCTCAATTTTATAATTAGATCCCTCGAAAGCTTTTTCGTATTTTTCCATTGAAGTCATAGATATATTTCTGTAGTTATTAAATTCAACTCCAGAAATTTCTAAGAGTGCTATTTGACTGTTAAAGTCCATAAAAGCTGAGACATCATAGTTTTCTAAAATTACTGCATCTTGATTTTTTTCTCCAGTAATATTATTTAGCCCAGTGTCCTTTGTATAAACTGCAACTCCATTAAATCCAAAGGCAAATACTCTATCTATTTCTCCTTTTTCAGTCATAATTTTAGTTTGAACTTTTCCAGCAATGTCAGATAATTTGTCATTTACAAATTTCCAGTGCAAAAAATATTTTCCGTCTTTAGATTTTTCGATGACATTTCCTAAAGTATAAGTGACTTTAAACTCGTTTTTTGTCTTTTCTGTAACTCCCATACAGATTTCAATGGTATCAGAAGTTTTATTTATTCCATATTTTCCACTTTTTTCTTCAAAACTAGAGTCCACATTCCAAGAATGGACTTTCTCCATTAGCTCACCATTTCTATAGACCTTTACATCAGTTAATTCTATGTCTTTTAAACCTTGTTTATTAAAGGGTATATAATGTTCAGTTCCATTAGTTTCTCTATCATCGAATCTCCATGTTTGCTCTACTATCATATAACCATTTTTTAAAATTGTGGCATTGGTTACAATAGATTCTATGGTATTGTCATTGTCTTCAATTGGAAATAAAAATTGATTTTCCGCAGACACGGGAATTAATAAGAAAATTACAAATAATATAAAGACTAATATTTTCTTTTTCACCATAGTACCTCCTAATTCATATATAGGAAATTTTTATAGTTTTATTCAATTTTAATAAAATATAAGTTAATTTTTTGCTATTAAATCCTTAGGTGCAATATTTTTAGAAATGGCTATTATATTAGCTATTTCTTCTGGACTTTCAAGTCCATCTCTTCTAATCCATAGACTTATTACGGAAATTATAGAGTGCAAGAAAAGTTCAATTGCATATTCCATTTTGATTTCTCCATTAGAAAAATTAAGCCCTGCAGAATCTTTTAATTTTGTAAATAATAATTTCTCTAAAATATTTCTAAGGCTTAACATAAATTTAGAGTCTCCCTCTGCTTTATACATCGCTCTAATTAAATCAAAATTACTTTTTAAATATTTAATTGATTTTAAAATTATTTTATAAGAAATAATTTCATCTATATCTTCATCTTTACTTGTAATTTCACTATAAAATATTTCTTCTAAATCATTCATTATATCTTCTTTTAAAAGTTCTATTAAATTATATTTATCTGTGTAGTGCAGGTAAAATGTGCCTCTGTTTATATTTGCATCTCTTGTAATATCTGTCACTGTTAATTTGTCAAATCCATATTTTGAAATTAAATTTATAAAGGAATTTTTTATTTTTTCCTTGCTATCTGTTTCTCTTATCATGATTACTCCTAGCTAAATCAACAAATGTCGATAATGTGATTATTGTATTTTAGTAATTTTAATTTTATAATAAATTAAAACGAGAATCAACACGTTGTTCATTTATTAATTTGATATAATAATGAAAGGTGATTATATGGCATTTATTGAGATTAAAGATTTATCAAAAGTCTACACATCTGGCAACAGAAATGTAGTGGCAAATGATAAATTAAATTTTGAAATAGAAAAAAATGAATTTGCAATTATTCTTGGTGCCAGTGGTGCCGGCAAATCTACTTTTTTAAATATGCTTGGAGGAATGGAGAAGGCTTCTAGCGGATCATTAATAGTAGATGGAAAGGATATTGCAAAGCTAAATGAGAGAGAAGTTATAGAATACAGAAGATATGATATGGGATTTGTCTTTCAATTTTATAATTTAATTCCTAATTTAACTGCACTTGAAAATGTGGAGCTTGCAACTCAAATTGTAAAGAATGCAAAGGATCCTAAGGAAGTTTTAGAATCTGTGGGTCTTTCTGAGAGACTTGATTCTTTTCCTTCTCAGTTGTCAGGTGGAGAGCAGCAGAGAGTTTCAATAGCAAGGGCCATTGCAAAAAATCCTAAGCTTCTACTTTGTGACGAGCCAACTGGTGCACTTGACTACAAGACAGGAAAGCAAATACTTTCTCTTCTTCAAAATTTGACAAGAGAAACTGAAACAACTGTTGTTGTAATTACTCACAATTCTGCAATTAAAGATTCTGCAGATAGGCTTGTAGAAATTGCAGATGCAAAAATTAAGGACGTAAGAATTAATAATAATCCAAAAGATATAATGAATATAGAATGGTAGGTGGGAGCGTGAAAGCTTCGCTAAAGGATAGTCTTAGAGAAATTAAAAATTCACTTCCAAGATTTATCTCTATTTTACTTATTGTGTTTCTTGGAGTATTTGTCTTAACTGGACTAATAAGTACGGGACAAATTATGAGAAATACTATTGAAAATAAAATTAATCTTCTAAATCAAGAGGATATAAAGATAACTTGCCCAATAGGTTTTGAGAAAAAAGATATAGAGATTATAGAATCAGACGAAGATATTTCTGAAATTGAATATGGTTTTGACAAAGATTTATTTTTAAAGGGAGATTCAACTGTTGTTAAAATTTTAAACATGCCCTATGAAATTTCTAAACCAGAAATAGTTGAGGGAAGAAATATAAATTCACCTGAAGAAATTGTCTTAGATGAACAGATGAAAAAAGCAGGATATAAGATTAATGATGTCATTTCCTTTAAGGCAGATGATGACGATGATGATGACAATAATTTAGCTAGACTTAATTATAAAGTTGTTGGATTTGCACAAAGTATTGACTATCTTGACAAAACTGCCATGAATTATTCTGAAAGAGGATATGGCAAGATTTCTCACTTTGCATACATTGACGACAGTAATTTTATGGGAGATCCAACAATTGCAAAGATTAAATACTTAGGCACAGAAAATCTTGCAACATCAGATGATGAATATGTAGACTACATGAATAAAAAGACTCGAGCTCTTAAAATTGATATGAAAAATAGACCAAAGGAAAGACTTCTAAAAATTCAAAATGATATATTAACAGAAATTGACGATGCTGAGGTTAAGATCTCCGATGCAGAAGATAAACTTACAGATGCAAAGGATAAGCTTACACGAGGAAGAGATGAACTAAATAAGGGGAAATCACAGTATCGTGAAGGACTTAATAAATACAATAGAGAAGAAAAAAAGGCAAGAGACGAAATTGCAAGTTCAAGAGATAAACTCTACAAGGCATCTGTTGAGATAGATGACGGAGAGAGAGAACTTATATCAGGCTATGAAAAACTTCGAGACGGCAAGAAAAAAATAGAAGATTCTAAAAAAGAAATAGCTGATGGAAGAAGCAAACTTCAAGATGGAAAAAATAAATATTCAAAGGGTCTTGGGCAAGTTGAATCATCTGAAAAAGCACTTTCTGAAGGAGAAACTAAGCTTCTTGACGGCAGAAAAAAACTTGATGACGGCTGGGTTACAATTGAAGAGTCAAAGAAAAAATTAGAAGAAGGACTTAGAAAGTACAATGATGGCAGAAGAGAGTATTTGAGTGGACTTGAAGAACTTGAAAGTGGAAAAAATAGGCTTGTAAGTGAAATGAATGCATCAAGCTATGAAGATGCAAAGAGTAAAATCTACACAGCTTCAGAAATAATTTCTACTGCCGAAGAAGTAATAAATAAATTTGGGACAATTGAAGGCGAGATAAATAAAACCAATTCAGAAATAGCTGGGCTTAATTCAAAAGTTTCTGAAATTGACATGAGTATTTCTAGCTTAAATAATAGTCTTAATAATCCAGAAATAACAGACGAAGAAAAATCTAGAATTCAGGGAGAAATAGCAGGATTAAATTCTCAAAAAGATGAGTTAAATAAAAATATTAATGGACTTAATCAAAAACTAGAAATATTAACTCAGTCAAAAGCTGAAATAAATAAAGCAATTGATGAAATTAGTAAAGAAGTTCCAGGATTTAATGGAGATATATCTTCTCTTAAATCAAAAATAAATGAAGGCAAGGCTGCCATCACTAAAATTGACGAAGGAGAAAAGAAACTTGCAGCTGCAAAAGCAACGCTAGATTCTTCTAAAACTCAACTCGACGAAGGACAAAAGCAATTAGAAGAAGGGATTAGAGAAGCTGAAAAGGGAGAGCGAGAATACAAAAAGAGCAAGGGCGAAATAGAAGAAAACAAGAAGAAACTTCAAGATGCAAGACTTGAACTTGAAAAAGCTAAGAGAGAAATAGATTCATCAGAAAAGAAACTAAAAGATGGAGAAGAAGAACTTAAAAAGGGCGAAAAAGAATACGATGAAAATTATAACAAATATCTTGACGGACGCTCTGAACTAGATGCAGCTAAGGAAAAATATAAAAGTGGACAGGGAGAACTTCAAAGAGGAGAAGAGAGAGCAGATAAAGAGCTTGGAAATGCAAAATCAGAACTTGACTCTGCAAGAAATAAATTATATAAATCAGAAAAAGATTTAAATAAGGGCCAAAGTGAATTTGATGAAAATTCAGAAAAAGCTGACAGAGAAATATCTGATGCCAAAGAAAAAATAAAAGACGGCAGAAAATATTTAAGTTTAATAAAACAACCTAGATACTCAATAACACCAAGACATCAGTCAGGTGGAGTAAACACATACATTGACTACTCAAAGAGAGTAGATGGACTTTCACTAATATTTCCAATATTTTTCTTTGCAATAGCACTTTTAGTTAGCTTTACTACAATGACTAGAATGGTTGATGACAACAGAACAATAATTGGAACATATAAAGCACTTGGATATACGAATAAAGAAATTGCAAGAAAGTTTTTAATCTATGGCTCACTTGCCTCACTAATAGGTGGAGTCCTTGGTGCTTTTGGCGGATCCTATATTATAACTTCAATAATAGCTAATGCCTATTCAACAAAGACAATTTTTGAAAATAATATATTGATTACACTCTTCCCACTTAGAATGGTATTTGCAATAATTGTTGGATTTATTTTCACAACAGTATCAGCGCTAATGACACTTAATAAAAACTTAAGGGAAAACACAGCATCACTTCTAAGAGCAAAGCCTCCAGTGAAGGGAAATAGAATATTATTAGAAAAAATTCCATTTATTTGGAACAACATGAGCTTCTTATCAAAGGTAACAGCTAGAAATTTATTCCTTTCAAAGAAGAGAATGTTTATGACAGTAATTGGAGTAATGGGATGTGCTGCACTTTTAGTCCTTGGATATGGAATTGCAGAATCAGTAGAAAAAATTGAACCAAGACAATTTGAGAAAATATTAAACTACGACATTTCTGTACTATATGAAAAGGAATTATTTGAAGATGAGTATGAAGATTATAGAAAAGCTATAAATAGCAAAAACTATGACTACACAGAAACTTATCAAGAGTTATTTACAGTTGATTATGAAGAAATGGATCAAGATGTAAATGTAATAGTTCCAAGTGACAATGAAGAATTTAAAGAATTTAATAGAATATATGATGCAAAAACTAAAGAAGAAATAGAAATTCCTAAGAGAGGCGCAATCATCACAGAAAAACTTTCAAAACTCAAAGATTTAAAACCAGGTGACGCCATAGAAATTAGAGATGTCTATGGAAATGAATTTGAAGTAGAAATAGCTGCAATTTGTGAATACTACATGGGCCACAACATTTACATGGGCAAGGATTATTTCGAAAAACTTACAGGATCAGACTTAATTTTAAATACAGATTTAATAAAATCAAATGATAAAGAAGATTTAGATGAATTTTCAAATAAAATTATAGAAAATAAATCTGTAATGAATGCATCAAACTTAGATGATTTAAAGGGAGTTATAAATCAGTTCCTATATTCCATAACAAAAGTCGAGTTAATAATACTAATAATGACTGCAATACTTGAGATAGTAGTTTTATATAATCTAACAAATATAAATATAGAAGAGAGAATAAGAGAAATATCTTCAATAAAAGTTTTGGGATTCTATCCGAGAGAGACAACATCATATATTTATAAAGAAACTTATATCTTGGCAATATTTGGAATAATACTAGGATTATTTGTAGGAAAGCTCCTTCACTTTGGAGTACTTCAAATAGTAGTTCCATTTATGGCAATGCTTCCTGAAGATTTGTCAATGAGACCATTTATATTTGCGGCAATAATAACTGCCCTTATAAATACTGTGATTATGATAATCTTCCACTTTAGAATAAAGAAAATAAATCCATTAGATGCACTTAAATCTAATGAATGATAAAAGCGAGGGTAGAAATGCTCTCGCTTTAGCTATTCAATTTAATGTTATAAAGTATTAATATAAGGGTATAGCATAAGTAGAAGATATTACTATTTTTAAAAGGTAAGGGGATTTTATGAAAAACAATGAATTAATGATGCGTGAACATGAAGCTGTACGTTGTGGTGTTGGTTATTATGATTTTACTCACTCTCTTTTAAATGTAATAGGAAAGGATTCAGGCAAATTTTTAGATAAAGTTTTTGTAAACAATATTTCTGGTTTGCAAAAGAAAGAAGCAGCATATACTACTATGTTAGATGAAGATGGAATAATAATAGACGATGTAATTGTATTTAGATTAGAAGATGAAAGATTTGTTATTTCGACATTGTATATAGAAGAAATGATTAAATGGTTTGATGAAAAATCTTCTGAATGTGATGTGAAATACGAAGATATTACTTCTAAAGTTACAATGTTTGCAGTTCAAGGTCCTAAATCTAGAGATTTAATTAATAAGATTGTTGAAAAAGATATTTCAGATTTAAAATTTTTCCACATTACAAAAAATAAAGTTAAAGATTTAGATATTTATGTTGCAAGAGCAGGATTTACTGGAGAACTTGGATATGAACTTTATGTATCTTCAAGTGAAAAAGATAAATTAGAAGAAATTTTAAAAGAAGCTGGAGAAGAGTTTGGCCTTGTAAATATTACAACTGATGTAATTGTTGGTTCACTTCCAGCAGAAAAGGGATTTGTCCTAATGAGCGACTTAGAAGGAACTAATCCTTATGAAGTTGGCTATGGTTGGACAGTTGACTTAAATAAGGACTTCATTGGTAAAGAAGCTCTGTTAAAAGAAAAAGATAATGTGACAAGAGATTTAGTTGGATTTTATCTTGAAGAAGAAGCTGATGTTGAAGCAGGAGATGAAGTATTACTTGATGGCAAATGCATAGGAAAAGTTACAAAATTTGTCTATGGATACACAGTTGAAAAATTTATTGGATATGCTTTAATTGAAAAAGATAAATTTGAAGAAGAAAAAGAAGTTACTATTAAGACAAGTTCAGGAGAAGTTAAGGCTAAATTATGTGATAGAGTTTTTTATGACAAAGAAAATGAAAGAGTACATGCTTAAAAAGGAAATCCTAATTAAATAATAATAGAAAAAACGAGGGCTATAAAAGCTCTCGTTTTTAAAATTAATTTTCTTTTGCCCATTCTTCAGGTTCTTTCATTATAAATGAACCAATGATAAATGTTCCTGATAGAATTCCCGTTGCAATAAGTGCTGTCTTATCTCCAAATTTAAATTGTATATTTACTATAACTTGGTATGCAATTGTTTCAAATATATATACAAGTGCCCAGTAAACTGACATGATTTGTGTAAGTTTTTCAGAGTACATTCCAGGTATTTCTTGAACAATTAATACAAAGTTAGTAAGTGGAACATACATTATAGTTCCAAGTGATAATGCCAATATACTTGCAAGTGTTGCATTTGTAGTATTTACTAATGATAGAACAATTATAGTTGTCAAAATACCAGCTACTCTAAGGACTGGGACTCTTTTTTTAGATTTCTTTGACACAAATATTGAAAGCAGTGTACCAATTAGAGCTCCCACAGTAAATAATGTAGATATTATATTTGCAGGAAGTGGTGAGAAATTTGTATTTGGAAAAATATTTAGCATTACCATATACATTGTCAAGTGGCCAAAGTACATAGTTGGCATAAGTATTGCAATTTTTTCCTTAAAGGCATCTTTTAATGTAAAGTCTTTTTCGTTTTTGTCATTAGTTTTTGTGATTTTAAAATCTTCTCCAACAATCATCCATCCAATGAATATTGCAAAGGATATTAGAGCAAATACTACAAGTGCGTATCTGCCTAGTCCAACAAGGCTTATTACAGGTCCAAGTACTAAAAGTGCAATAATCGAACCAACATTGTAGGAAACATTATTTAGTGCATTTACAACTGGACGGTGATCTGGGTGGAAATAATTTACAACAACTGGTGAAAAATAAACTACAAATAGTGCTCCACCAAATCCCATAACAAATCTACCGATTAAGAAAATTGTAAAATTAGGAGATAGTGCTGCAAGCATTGCTCCTGCAGGTACTAAAAAAGCACCAAGTGCAATAGATTTTTTAGGATAAAGTTTTGTAAAAATAGTTGCTGCAATTAAATTACCTAAGATTTTTGCAACTGTTACTACATTATTGATTAAACTTACTGAATTAGGTCCCTGTAAATTGAAAGCGTCTAAGATTTTAGGGGTTAGGTTTGATCCTGCAATCCAATTAACTGCAAAAAATGCATATGCTAGAAACATTAGCGTTTCAATTAAGACTGACCTCGTTGTTAATTTTTTTTCATTATTCATAATTCACTCTCTTTCTTTTTTCTTCTACTATATAAATAAATTTACCCTATATAGAAGTTAAATATTCTAATACAAAGTATATATTTTAAAGAAAAATTGGTATTAAAAAAATAATTTTACCCAATTAGAATTGTAAAAAACTGTAAAGTAAATTTTAAATAAAACTTCACAAAACTTTCACACTCTGTAAATTATTTTACAGAAAATTTACAATTGTTATCTTACTTATTTACATACTATTCATATAATATCAATTGAAATAAAGATTATTTTAATATTTGAAAGGATGGAAAGTAATGAATCTAAGAAAATTTAGTAAACTAGGAACAATTATTGCTCTAGCAGCATCACTTGTAGCTTGTGGAGGAAATCAAGCTAATAATACTAAAGCTGAAGAAGCTGCTACAAACAATGCTGCTGCAGAAACAGCTCAAACTGAAACAACAGGTGGAGCTACTGGCGGAATTAACGTAATTTCAAGAGAACAAGGTTCTGGTACAAGATCAGCATTTACTGAACTAACTGGCGTACTTGTTAAAGAAGGAGAAGAAGAAGTAGATAAGACTTATGAAGAAGCAGCAGTTCAATCTTCTACTGATGCAGTTCTTACTACAGTTCAAAATGACGCTCAAGCTATTGGATACATTTCACTAGGTTCTTTAAATGACAGCGTAAAAGCAGTAAAAGTTGAAGGAGCAGAAGCTACTCCAGAAAACATTAAAGACGGATCTTACAAACTAGCTAGACCATTTAATGTTGCTTACAAAGCAGATGTAGATGAAAAAGCAAAAGACCTTATCACTTTCATTATGTCAGATGATGGACAAAAAATTGTTGAAGAAGAAGGATATGTAGGAGATGCTACTGGACAAGCTTACACAGCAATTGATAATGATGCACACATCACTATTGCAGGATCAACTTCAGTTTCTCCTCTAATGGAAAAACTTGCAGAAGCTTATAAAGGTCTTAACCCTAACTGCCAAATCGATATCCAATCTAATGGATCTTCAGCTGGTATGACAGCAGCTATGGAAGGAACAGCAGAACTTGGTATGGCTTCAAGAGAACTTAAAGATGAAGAAAAATCAGCTCTTGAATTTACAGTAATTGCTAGAGACGGAATCGCTGTTATCGTAAACAATGAAAACCCAACAGAAGATTTAACAATGGAACAATTAAGACAAATCTTCACTGGTGAAGTTACTGAATGGGATGCACTTTAATTAAAAAAGGATGAATAAAATGGAAGATACTAAAGATAAAGTACTCCATAATAACAACCAAAGAAAAGCATTTACAAAGGAAGAAATATTTAAATATTTCTTCCTGCTTTGCTCTATACTGTCAATTTTCTTCTTATTATTGATATGTGTATTTATTTTTAAAGACTCTTTTGGTTTTATAGCAAATATTGGAGTAGGAGATTTTTTATTTAATGATAATTGGGCGCCTATGAACTCGCCGCCAAGTTATGGGATACTTCCTATGATAGTTGGTTCTGTTCTAATAACTGCGTTCTCATCAATTGCAGCAATACCAGTTGCTATAATGGTATCTTGCTATTTAGCATTTGATTGTCCAAAAAATATTTATAGAATTTTAAAACCAGCTCTAAATCTTATGACTGGTATACCTTCAATTGTGTATGGTTTTTTTGCACTTACAATTATTGTGCCAATTAACCGATCACTATTTGGTGGAACTGGTATGAATATGCTATCTGCATCAATTCTACTACTAATTATGATTCTTCCAACAATTATATCTATGGCTGAATCATCTCTAAGAACTGTACCTAAATCTTATTATCAAGGTTCACTTTCACTTGGAGCAACCCACGATGAAACTATAACTAGGGTAATGGTGCCAGCTGCGAAATCTGGTATATTTGCAGGTATAATCCTTGGAGTTGGTAGAGCAATTGGTGAAACAATGGCAGTAATTCTTGTAGCAGGTAACCAAGCAAGACTAACATTTAATCCACTTAAGGGAATAAGAACAATGACTACTAACATCGTTCTTGAAATGGCTTATGCAGCTGGAGAACATAGACAAGCTCTTATAGCAACTGCAGCTATATTATTTATATTTATTTTAATTATAAATATTGGATTTTTCTATCTAAAGACTAGGGAGAGTGACAATGGCTAAATTAATAACATTAGGTGTTTTATTACTATTTGTAGGTTTAGTATTATTTCTACACTATGGTAAGAAAATGTCTTTTTATAAAATTTTTACTAGACTATTCTCTGCTTTGACATTTGCAGTACTAGTATTCTTGGTATTATTTGTTGTAATAAAAGGAATATTCTCCTTTAGACCAGAAATGTTATCAATGACATACACTACAGAAAACGTGTCAATGGGACCAGCAATAGTGACAACACTTATTACAGTTGCACTATCAATATTACTTGCATCACCTATTGGAATTTTCACAGCGATTTTCTTAGTTGAATACACAGATGTTGAAAATAAATTAGTACAAGCAATTAGACTTGCTACAGAAACACTTGCAGGGATTCCATCAATAGTATATGGACTATTTGGTATGTTATTTTTTGCAACAAAATTAAAAATGGGATTTTCTGTCCTTTCTGGTGTACTAACTGTATCAATTATGATATTGCCAATTATAATGAGAGCAACTGAAGAAGCATTAAAATCAGTTCATCCATCTGTAAGGCAAGGTTCATTTGCACTAGGTGCAGGTAAACTTAGAACAATATTTGTAGTAGTACTTCCTATTGCAATCCCAGGAATTTTATCTGGAATTATACTATCAGTTGGTCGTGTAGTTGCTGAAACTGCAGCTCTAATGTATACTTTAGGTACTGCTACATCTTTACCAAAATCACTGTTTTCTTCTTCAAGAACCCTTGCACTTCACATGTATGTGTTATCATCTGAAGGGATGCACGTAGGAGAAGCTTATGCAACAGGAATGGTTCTTTTAGTACTTGTATTAATAATTAACTGGTCATCAACTAAGCTTGCTGACAAACTTACGGAGGTAGATTAATGAGCTCTAAAATGACAGTTGAAAACCTGGATTTATTCTATGGAGATTTTCAGGCTTTACACAATGTAAATTTAGATGTTAAAGAAAATGAAATCTTATCCTTTATTGGACCATCAGGTTGTGGTAAATCAACTCTTCTAAAATGTTTAAATAGAATGAATGATTTAGTTGTAGGATGTAAAATTGATGGATTAGTAACACTTGATGGAGAAGATATTTACGCAAAGAATTATGATGTAAATAAACTTAGAAAAAGAGTTGGAATGGTATTTCAACAACCTAACCCTTTTCCAATGAGTATTTATGAAAATATTGCCTATGGTCCAAAGACACATGGCATAAAAAATAAAACAGAACTTGATGAAATTGTTGAGAATTCTTTAAAGCAAGCTGCTATTTGGGATGAAGTCAAAGACGACCTAAAAAAATCTGCGCTTTCCATCTCAGGTGGTCAACAACAAAGACTTTGTATAGCAAGAGCACTTGCAGTTAATCCAGAAGTTATATTAATGGACGAACCAACTTCAGCACTTGACCCTATATCAACTGGTAAGATTGAAGATTTAGCTCAAGAGTTAAAGGAAAAATATACAATAGTTATGGTTACACACAATATGCAACAAGCATCAAGAATTTCTGATATGACTGCATTTTTCTTAAATGGGGTAATTGTAGAATATGATGAAACTACAAATATATTTACAAATCCTAAAGAAGAAAAAACAGAATTATATGTAACAGGAAGGTTTGGATAATGAGAAAGAAGTTTGATGAAGAATTAAGACATTTAAACAATTTACTTCTTGAAATGGCAATGTTAATTGAAAATGCAATTAAAAAATCTATAGTTCTTCTTGATGAAAAAGACAAGGAACTTGCCGATGAAGTAATAAATTATGAACAAAGAATAGACATTTATGAAGAAATAATTCAAAAACATTGTCTAAAACTTTTTGTAGAACAACAACCAGCCGCAGGAGATCTAAGAAGAATATCATCTGCACTAAAAATGATAACTGATATGGAAAGAATTGGTGACAACAGTAGGGACATTGCAGAAATCTGTATGATACTTCCAGATGACTATGACACTAATAGATTTCCAATTATAAAAGATATGGCTGATGCTACAATTAGACTAGTGAATAATTCCATAGATTCATTTGTAAATATGGATATTGAAGCTGCAGAGAAAATTGACAAAGAAGATGATGTTGTTGACAATTATTTTGTGATGATAAGAGACGAATTAATTGATATAATTAAATCAGACTTTGATCCTGCTGCTGCAATTGATTTTATAATGATTGCAAAATATTTAGAAAGGATTGCAGATCACGCTGTTAATATAGCACAGTGGGTAATATTTTCGATTAAAGGATGATTAGATGCTAATATATGTTGTAGAAGATGACACATCTATACTAAAGCTAATTGAATATTCATTAAAAAGCAAGGGCTACGATGTAAGATGCTTTGAAAATGGAAATGACTTTTTCTCTGAACTTGATGTAAAGGAGCCAGACATAGTGCTTCTTGACATAATGCTGCCAGATATTGATGGTATTGAAATACTAAATAGACTAAAGGAAAATCCATCTACAAAAAATATTTGGGTAATGATGATTACTGCAAAAACTACAGAATATGATATAATATCTGCTCTGGATAAAGGAGCAGATGACTATATCAAAAAGCCTTTTTCTGTAATGGAACTTCTATCAAGAGTGGGTGCCATAGCAAGAAGAGCCAAGGACCAGGATAAAGGTGAAAATATTTTAGAATTCAATAATATTGTTATAGATAATTTAAAGAGAACTGTGACAATAGATGGCGAACATGTGAATTTCACATACAAGGAATACGAACTTTTAAAATATTTAATACTAAATAAGGACATAGTTATCTCTAGAGAAAAACTCCTTACTTATATTTGGGGGTATGACTATGAAGGAGAAACGAGAACTGTAGATATGCACATCAAATTATTAAGAGATAAATTAAAGGAAAAAAGAAAGTATATAAAGACAATAAGAGGCGTTGGTTACATGCTTTCTAGCAAAGAATAATATGAAAAAAAGATTTTTCAGATACTTACTTGGAATTTCCCTATTAAGTTTATTTTTATCAACAATACTATCTATGTTCGTATATTATTATGGATATGTAGATAGATCTAACAAAGATCTTACAAATATGGCGAAAATCACCACTAAGGCACTAGATGAATTAGATAATGACATTTTATATTTAAAAAAGCTCACAGAAGAAAAAAAAGACTTTAGAGTAACACTTATTAATGAAAATGGATCTGTGATATTTGACTCTGCTGAAGATCCTAAGTTTTTGCCTACACATAAGGATAGGCCAGAATTTATTAAAGCTAAAGAACAAGGTCATGGCCAAGTGACAAGGTATTCAAGTACACTTTCTAAAGATTTACACTATGTAAGTGAGAGATTGGAAAATGGTTCAGTACTTAGATTATCTAGAGAAATGGACAATTTAATTGGAGCTTTTTCAAAAGTTTTACCTATTGATATTTTATTTTCAGTTATAATATTTTTGGTTGCGTCAATTGTATCAAGTAGACTCACTCAAAAGACATTTGCACCTCTTAATAATGTAAATGAAGATTTATCAAATATAAATACTGATGAAGTTCCAGAAATAAGTCCTTTCATTAATAGAATAAATAAACAAAATCGAGTAATAAAAAGAAACTTGAACGAAATTCAAAGAGAAAGAGACACTATACAAACAATTCTAAAAAATATGAAAGAATCACTTATAATAATTGATGAAAATAAAAATCTATTATCTGTAAATAACTCTGCCAAGGAATTATTTGGAGTGAAAAGAGATCTTACAGGTGAGAGTATATTAAATTTAATAAGAGATGATGAAATAATAGGCCTTATATCTGATGCTTTAAATGGGAATAGCTCTGAAACTATAATAAATATAGAAAACAGAGAATTTAAATCCTATACAAATCCTGTGTTTGAAGACAAAAGGGTTAAAGGTGTAGTAATCTTATTTATTGATGAAACAGAAGAAATAAGAGCCCTAAGACTTCGTGAAGAATTTTCGTCAAATGTAAGCCATGAACTTAAGACACCTCTTACATCTATATGTGGTTTTTCTGAACTGCTTGTAAATGACATGGTTGATGAAGAAAGTAAAAATGAGTTTTATAAATTAATTTATAATGATTCAAAAAGACTTTTGACATTGATAGAAGATATAATGAAAATCTCTGGACTTGAAAGAGACGCCAACTTCACTACTGAAGAAATAAATTTAAATGAGTTTATTAAAGAAATAATAAAATCTCAGGAAAAACTTATTGAAGATAAAAACATTAAAGTAAGAGTAGATGGAGACGGTAAAATTCACGAAAATAAAACAATGATGTGGGAATTATTTTCTAATATTATCAACAATGGTATCAAATACAATAAAGAAGGCGGAACTCTTGACATCTATATAGCTGATGCTTCTGAAAATTTTGAAATAGATATTATAGACTCAGGTATAGGAATACCTTCAGAAGATCTTTCTAGAATATTTGAAAGATTTTATAGAGTTGAAAAATCTAGATCACGAAAGATTGGTGGCACTGGACTTGGACTTTCAATTGTAAAACACGTACTTCAATCCATTGATGGAAAGCTTGAAATAAGTTCAAAGCTTGGGCTTGGTACTAAATTTAAAATAATCTTAAAGAAATAAGAAAGAAAAGTCTGCTACACTTTGTAGCAGGCTTTTTTAGTGTGCAAATTTTCTATAATGTGATTATAAAACTAGAGACTAAAAGATTTATTACATAAGTTAAAATGCAAAACTTAACTATAATATCTTTATAAACGTATTAAAAATAAATTAATTTAAAGATTAATTTATATAATAATTAAATGCAAAATAATTTAGAAAAAATATTTAATTTACACCTAACTCTAATAAAAAAATAGTGTCGGATTATTCCGACACTAAACATTAAAGTATTAGGAGAATAATTTAATATTTATCTCTTTAGGCAGTAACACCATTGTCTGTATTGTTTTTGTTTAAGAATTTTTGTGTTACATATACAAGTGCTAAAGCTCCAAGTCCTATAAAGTCTGTAAGTAATTTTGGATCTAGTAGAGCAAATGCTGCTAACAATAGAATGGCTCTTTGCCAAATTCTTAAATTACCAAATAGATAATTTTCAACTGTACCGGCTAGACAGAATGTACCGATTAAAGCTGTTGCTATTGTTGGAATAGCAGCTGTAATTGGAAGCCAATTAATAGTTGTACCAACAACTGAATCAACAAGGATTAAGTTAGGGTTGATAACAAATATATAAGGAATTATAAAGGCGCCTATAGCAAGCTTAAATGCTTGAACACCAGTCTTCATTGAGTTTGCTCCTGCTATACCTGCTCCTGCGTATGCAGCTAAGGCAACTGGAGGAGTAACGTCGGCTACAACGCCAAAGTATAGGATAAATAAGTGAGCACTCATTAAGTTAACTCCAAGTTTAGTTATAGCTGGAACTGCCATTGTTGCAAGTACAATGTATTTAGCAGTAGTAGGAAGTCCCATTCCTAGTATAATTGATGCACACATTGTAAGTAGTAGTGTTGGGATTAATTGACCTTGAGCTATAAGAACTATAAGTTCAGCTATCTTTAGACCAAAGCCAGTAAGTGTAACAACACCTACGATCATACCGGCACATGCACAGGCACAAGCTACACCAACGGCTGATTTAGCACCTGATTCCATTGAAGATAATATATCTTTAAGAGTGAAGGAGTTGTCTTTTTTAATAATAGAAGCTATAAGAGCAACTACAACACCTATAACAATACCTATTAAAGCTGCAAGTGTTGGTGGATATTGTTTAACCAACATAAAGATTATAGCGATAAGTGGTAGAGTTAAATAACCTTGTTTTTTAAGAATATTTGAAAGCTTAGGAAGAGATTCTCTAGGCATTCCCTTAAGTCCAAGTTTACAAGCTTCTAAGTGAACCATTGTACCAACAGCTATATAATATAAAACAGCTGGGATAACAGCAGCTCTAACTATGTTAATGTATTGGAAACCAGTAAAGTCTGCCATGATAAATGCTGCAGCACCCATTACTGGAGGCATTATTTGTCCACCAGTTGATGCAGTAGCTTCTACGGCACCAGCATAGTGTGGTTTATAACCAACAGATTTCATCAATGGGATAGTAAAAGCTCCAGTAGTTACAGTATTTGCAACTGATGAACCAGAGATTGATCCCATAAGTCCAGAAGAAAGAACAGATGTCATCGCAGGACCTGATTTAGTTGATCCAGTAAGTGCATATGCAAAGTCGATGAAAAATTCACCAACGCCAGTTTTGTCTAAGAATGCACCAAATAGAATAAACATAAATACGAAAGTAGAAGATACTCCAAGAGGTGTACCCATGATACCTTCAGTAGTCATATACATGTGTGAAACAATTCTTGTAACATTAAATCCTCTATGTGCAAATAACCCTGGAAGACTTCTACCAAAGTATGCAAATAGCAAGAATACTATTGTAACAATTGGAAGCTCAGGACCTACAGCTCTTCTTGTAACTTCGAGAGTAAGAAGTACAGAGAGAACGCCCATAACCATATCTAATGTAGACATTTGTCCACCTTTAAGAGCAATTTCCTTTACATTTACAAATATGTATCCCCATACAATGACGGATAATACAATTAATATCCAGTCTAAAATTTGAATTTTAGTTTTTGAAGATTTTTCGCTAGCTGGATATAGTGCAAACCCAAGAATAAATGCAAATATTAAGTGAAGTGACCTCTGTTTCATTGCAAGTAAAGTACCAGCAAAAGCTGTGTACAAGTGGAAAGCTGACATAAGTATTGCTACAATAGCTATAATTTTTGCTGTATTTCCAGTTAATTTACGAAGCTTACTAGTTTCAAGGTCATACTGTTCCATTAACTCATCTACATCCATTGCTCCCAGCTCGTCAGCTGATTGAGTAAGAGTAGCGGGTTCTTCGCGAACATTATCTTTTTTAACTTGTTCATTATCTAAATTGTCATTTAGTTTCTTATCTTTATCGCCCAATTTGGCACCTCTTCAATAAAAATTGTAAAATTGAAATTCTCTGTGTAGAAAACTCAAGTGCTTCCCTCGGTTTAGAAAATTCTAAGAAAGGAGTTTCTTTACCATTAATGGAAAGTCTGTGATTAGCTCTTACTGCACCAGTTCTGTAAGTAACAGTTTTAAAGGGAACTTGCATATCATATAGACAAAAGCTTCCATCATCTGCATATTTAAATTTATAAATTAAATCTACAGGAAGACCTGCTCCTTGATCTCGATACCTTTGTTCCATTAAAACTAGAGTAACATTATCAGCAAGATACCATTCACTTGTTTCTGATCTTTCAACAGAGTGTGTATAAATTATACCGAACATCTCTTTATCCTTTAAGTAACAAATTCTTTTAGGCTCTTTAGTAAAATAATCATTTATTATTATTGCGTCTATTTTTATAAACGATAAAATTATTGTGATTACTATAATAAAGAGTATTAGAAGGATTAAAATCCTTGTAATACCTTCTTTATTTTTAGTATTCATTATTTAGCTTGAGCTTCATCAAAATATTTTTGAGCACCTGGGTGCACTGTAATACTCATACCGTCAAGAGCTTTTTCAAGTGCTATGTCTCCACCTCTCGCGTGAGATTCTTTCATAGTATCAAGATTTTCAAATAAAAGTTTTACAGTGTTATAAGCATCTTCGTCTGCCATTTTTTCGTCAACTACAAGCATTGATTGAACTGCAACTAGAGAAAGTTCTTTATCTTGTCCCTTGTATTCTTTAGGAGTGATGTGTAGGTTAACGTAGAATGGATATTTTTCAATTAGTTCAGCAGCTTTATCTTCAGCTATTGGAACTAGGTGAATGTCGTGAGTTGTAGCTAGTTCTGTAAATGCTGAAGATGGAATAGCAGCTGTAATAAATGCAGCATCTATTTGACCAGATTTAATTTGGTCTGCAGCTTCAGCAAATGATAAGTAGTCAACTTTTCCTAAATCATCATAAGTAATACCGTGAACTTCAAGGATTTGCTTAACGTTAACTTCAACACCAGAACCTGGAGCACCAACTGCAACTTTTTTACCCTTTAAGTCATCAATTGTTTCAATGCCAGATTCATCAGAAGCTGCTATTTGAACAACTTCAGGATATAAACAGCATAGACCTCTTAGAGAAGGTTTTTGATTTCCTTCAAAAGTATCAGTACCATTTGCTGCATAGTATGCAACGTCATTTTGGATAAATCCAATTTCTGCATCTCCTCTAGTAACTAGTTCAACGTTTTCAACAGAAGCACCAGTAGCTTGAGCAGTAGCTGTATAGTTTACGCCAGCATTATTTAGAATATTTGATAATGCTCCACCAAGTGGATAATATGTACCACCAGTACCACCAGTTGCAACTGACATGAATCCGCCCTTAGTTTCCATTAAACCTTCAGCAGTAGTGCCGCCTTCAGCTTGAGCAGTTTCTTCTGTAGCTTTGTTATTAGTAGCTTCTTTTGTGTTAGTAGAACCTCCACAAGCAGTAAGCGTAGTTGCTATAATAGCAATAGCCATGATTAGTGCGATTAGTTTTTTCTTTGTCATAATATTCCTCCTTGACATATAATTCAAATAACACTTATGAAAATGTTTATCTGATAAATTTATATTATCTTAATAATTAATAAATGTCAATATAAAATAGTCTATAAAATACTCAAAAATGCGAATTACAGAAAAAACTGGATTTAATTAATACAATAATAAAGTATAGTAAAGCATAAAGGAATACATTTTCTTATCGTGATTTAATAACTACGCAATAATATCAATTGTATAGAAAGATTAATTTTAAAAAATTTAATTTAATATTAATTTACAAATTGTAGACATTTCATATATATACTACTGATACTATAGCCATGTATAGGAGGGATTAAATGAAAGAAAGTTTTAAGAGAATTACTAGAATCTTAATTGTATTTCTACTACTATTCTTTATGCCACTTAATGTTATGGCAGAAGAAAGCGTTGTAGAAACTGATAATGCTGTAGAAGTTAGCTCTACAGTTACAGATAATAAAGATTCTAGCAAAGAAGAAGTTTCAGAAAGCGTAGAACCAAGTAAAGAAGAAGGTACAGAAAATTCAGCAAAAACACAAGATGACAACAAATCTGTGGCAGACTCTTCTAAGGAAGAAACATTAGCTGAAACTGAAACAAAGCAAGAGGAAAAAGCACAAGATGAAGAAAAATCTAAAGCTTCAACTGAAGAAAAAAGTAAAGATGAAGTAGCTGATAAAACAGATAAAAAAGCAGAAGAAGCTATAGGTGAATCAAATGTAGAAGAAAGTTCTAAAGAAAGAATAGCAGAAGAAGATAATAAAGCTATTGCAGAAGAAAATAAAGAACAAAATAATTCTACAGGAGATGAAGATAATGCTGAAAAAGATGCTAAGCCTAGTAAAGATGGAAAAGATGAACCAAGTGAAGCTAAACCTAATGAAGAACAACCTAATGAAGAAGATTCAAAAGAGTCAAATGAAGGAAATGAGAATTCAGAAAACCAATTTGAAATATCAATAATTTCTGATACACATATTCTTCCAGAAGAAATGATAGGAAATAATAAAGCATATGAATTAGCTATGAATTCTGACAGAAAATTATTCACAGAATCACTAGGACTTTTAGAAGCAGCATTAAAGAAAATTGACGAAAAAGGTTCAAAATATATTTTCATCCCTGGAGATTTAACTAAGGATGGAGAACTTGAAGCTCATAAAAAACTTGCTGAAATCTTAAAAAAATGGAAGGACAAAGAAGAAGGTAGAGAAGTATTTGTAGTTCCTGGAAATCACGACATAAATAATTATCATGCTTTTGATTTTAGTGGAGAAGAAAAAGTCGAAGCAAAAAGAACAGATCCCAATGAATACATGGAAAATTACAAAGAGTTTGTATTTGAAAATGAAAGTGTAATTGAAAAATATAAGGATTCAGATTATTTTAAAGATTATTTAAGAGAAGTAAATGAAAAGTTAGAACGTAACTTAAACTATGCACAAGGATTTACATCATATGTAGCAAGATTAAAGAATAAAAATGGAGAAGAAGAAAATGGACTTACACTTTTAGGACTTGATACTGCAATATATTCAGGAGATTCAAATCCTAATGGAGAAAGACAAGTTACAGAGGGAAGAATAACACTTCCATTAATAAAATGGGCAGTGCAAAAAGTTGACGAAGCACATAAGAGAAATGATGTTGTAACATTAATGAGCCACCATGCCTTTGTACCTCACTTCGATAAGCAAGAACAATTCTTAAGTCCATACATTATAAAGGAATGGAATACAGCTTTAAAAGACGACGATGAAAGAATTAACGGGAAAACTCCTGCACAAATCTTTGCAGATATGGGAGTTAAATTTTTATTCACAGGACATCTTCATGCTCAAGACACAGCAAAATATGAAAGCCCTACAACTGGAAATGAATTTTACGACATTCAAACAGGATCTCTTGTGACATATCCTCTTCCAGTAAGACATTTAACAATTACTAATAATATAGAAGAAAATCAAAAATATACAATTGACATGGAAACAGATTTAATAGACTCTTTTAAGTACAAAAATCCAATTACTGGAGAAGAAGTCGTTGTAGAAGATGCAATGGATTATGCAAGTAAAAATCAACTTACACCAGAGTTAGTAGCTGGTCTTGTTAATTACTATCTAGATTCTGGTAATATTACAGAATTTGACAGCAAGAAGACAATTCTTGGATTACTAAAAGATAACGGAATAAATATTCCTGAAGAAGGATATGGCAATAAAATTATAGAATTTGCTAAGGGTTTATTGACAGAACCTAAAGAAATAAATGCAGCAGGTGGATTTGTTAAAGTTGAAATTTCAGTAAAACCTATTGAAAACACAGAACTTTACGGAGAAGGAGATAAAATCGCAATAGATACTAACGTATTTGGAAGTTCAGATAATCTTCTAATCCGTGGAGAAAAGTTAGAACAAAGTTTAGATATTATATTCAATCAAATAGACACAAAAGTTGTAACTAGAGAAAATTTATATAATTATGTACAAAGACTTGTAACTAAAATGATGGAATATCCAATTTATGAAGGTGAAGAAACAAAGACACTTTCAGATATTGCAAATGATGCATATAGAGCTTATTTAAAAGGCGATGAAAAGCAACTACCATATATTGCTGAAGTTGTAAAAAAATATTCAAAACCTGAAGCAGACCTAGTTAAAGATTTACTTGACTATGCAAAACCTGAAATTAATGAAATAGTAAAAGATGCACTTTCAAAAATAGAATATAAAATTGAAGGCCTTGAAGGATCTGGTAATGACACATTTAAATTTGTAAATAATTTAATTGAAGGTGAAAAAAATCCTAACGATGGTCAAACCATTAAAGCATTTCTAGCTCAAATGATAGGAGCTAATGTTTACGAAACTCTACACAATGAAACAGTGGCAGGAATGCTTCCAATTCCTAAAGAAGATGAGAGTAAAATTGAAGGATCAGACATTGTTAACTTCGTATATGGAATGGAACCTGTTCAAAATCTACTAAATGAACTTGCTAAGAAATTTAATTCTGAATCACTTACAGATTTAGCAATTACAGTAGTAGATGGTATGACAAATGAATCTAATGGAAAATATCCTAATGCCTTCCACCCAGACAATACTCACAAGTTTGAAATAGTTGTTAATGAAAATGCACCAGGAACAATAGACTTAACACAAGATGACAAATTAAATGCAGAGGAAGAAATCTCAGATGAATACAATGTTGAAAGCGTAAAAGTATTTGTAAATGGTGAAGAAGTGGAAATTGATGCAGATAATCTTGACGCATCATTAGCTAATATTGAAAAAACTTTAAACAATGAAGATAAAGTTAAATTAGTTGTAGATTTGACAAATCAATATGGAAATACTTTCTCTTTAGAATCAGAATTAACTTATTCTAAAGAAGAACCAAAAGAAGATCCAAAGGAAGACCCTAAGGAAGACGACAAGGAAGAACCTAAGGAAGACGATACAAAAGTAATTCCAGAAGAAATTAAACCAATTGAAGAAAAAGAAGAAGAATTAGTTGTAGTTTCAACTGGATCATCAGGTACAAGCGATGCAAATGTATATCCTGTAGTTGCAATTGTTAAAGACTTAAATGCAGTACCAACTGTTAAATTAAATCTTGACAGTATAAAAGCAGGAGAAAAAGTTAAAATTAATTTTGAAAACTTTAAATTAAGTACAAAATATTTCATATACCTTGAAGGATATGGACTAATTGGTGAAATAACAACAGATGCATTTGGAAATGCAGTAGTTGAAATAAACCTTCCAAAAGACCTTGAAGATAAAGTATATAAAATTGAAATTAAAGATGAAAATGGAAAAGTTGTAAAAGCAGAAATTGTTAATCTAGCAGAATTAATGGCAGCATAACTTTCCAAAATGAAGTGACTTAAATGTCACTTCTTACATAATATAATTAACAGCTTTGTAAAATTTCTGTAAAATTTTTGAAACAATAAAATTTTCGCAAATAACTGGGTAATAATTTACCAAGATAAACTAGCAGACATATTAGAAAGCATTGCGTCCATTAAAATTAAAAAGGAGTTAAAAATGAAGAAGAAAAAATTTGCTGCATTGTCATTAGCAGTTGTAATGACAGCAACAGCACCAATATCAGCATTTGCAGAAGTTGATAAAGCTTCTAATAATGCTAATGAAGAAAGTGTGTTAACAGAGCTAAATTTAGACGAAGCAAGAGTAGAAAAAGAACCTGAATCAAAATTAATGATAGCACCAGTAAAAGAACCACAAGCAGTAAAAACACCAGATTCAGAATTAACTATAGCACCAGTAGAAAAACCACATGTAGTAAAAGCATCAGCACAAAATTACTGGAAGTCATTTAATTTAAAAACTACAGGAATTAATAGTGATGGAAAGCTTGAACTTGGAAATGCTATTACAATAACTGGAGGATTTTGGCTAGACAGTAATGGTGTTCGAACAGAAGTACCATTTAGTGAAATTACTGACATAATAATAAAAAAAATGGGATCTAATGGTACATTCACAGTAGATAGCAATGGAAAGTTTACTCCAACAGAAGCTGGGAAGTATAATATATCAGCAAAGCACAACGGGCAATTCTCAAATGGTTATCCCTTTACTGTTGTAGACCCAAATGCACCAGATCCAAATGTTGATCCAAATTCAAAGGCAACTGGTGCTAGAATCGGTTTGGGTGATAATTCTAGTTATGAATTTAGAGTAGGTGGAGCCTCAACAATAAAAGTATCTTTTACTCCAGAAGATTATGCAGGAGCAGTAAAATGGAAGGTAGAGCCTAGCAATGTTCTAGAAATAAGCCCAATGTATGGAACAAGAAATCTGTTTGCAGTTGATGGTAAGGCTGAAGGAAGAGCGAAAGTAACTGCAATTGTATATGGTGAAAATGGAGAAATCGAATCAAATTGGATTCAATTTAAAGTTAATCCAGCCGATGGAACTGTAAGACCTATAACAATAGATCCTAATTCTAAGGCGACATTTATAACTGTTGGATTAAAAGATAGTAAACAAAGTAATACAGTAAAAATAGGTCATGGTACGACATTATTAGCAGATATTCACCCATATGATTATGCAGGAAAAGTCGAATGGAAATCTTCAGATCCTAGTGTAGCAACTGTCAATTCATTTTCTACTGATAATAGGCAAGTTTTAGTTAGAGGAGTAAAAGATGGAAATGTAACTATCACTGCAACTGTAACTGGTGAAGATGGAAAAGATAAAGTTTCGAATGAATATTTTATTTATGTTGGCAAAGGAGGTAATACCTCAGAAGTAAAGCCTACAGCAATAAAGTTAAATCCAAATAGTATTACACTTGCACCAAATGGAAGTCAAAAAATAACTGCTGCAGTAGAACCAAGTAATGCAACTAATAATAATATAACTTGGACATCAAGTGATGCTAATGTAGCAACAGTTGACCAAAATGGAAAAGTAACAGCACACAAAGCTGGAACTGCAACAATAACAGCAACATCACAAGGAGATAATACAAAAAAAGCAACAGCCACAGTTACAGTATCTGCAAATACCACAGAAGTAAAACCAACTGGAATAACATTAAATCCAAATAATATTACTTTAAATCCAAATGAAACTAAAAATATTAACGCAACATTAACACCAGGTAATGCAACTAATAAAAATATAACTTGGACATCAAGTGATGCTAATGTAGCAACAGTTGACCAAAATGGAAAAGTAACTGCACACAAAGCAGGTACTGCAACAATAACAGCAAAATCACAAGGTAATGAAAGCGTAAAGGCCACAGCAACAGTTACTGTAAATGCACAAGCATCAACAGAGGTAGATGCATCTTCAGTTATTGTTGGATTAAAAAACAGTTCATATAGCAATACTTTTAAAGTAAATGAAAGCACAAAACTTAAAGCAGATGTAAATCCTAATAATTACACAGGCACTGTAACTTGGAATGTAGCAGACCCAACTATTGCAAAAGTTACAGCAGATTCAGGAAATGATAAAGAAGCTGTAGTGACAGGGCTTAAAGTTGGTACAACTACTGTAACAGCAACAGTTAAAGGAGAAAATGGAAATATTACATCAGGAGTATTTTATATCTATGTAAAAAATTCTGATGGAACTAGTCCAATTTATCCAAATGCAAAAAAAATAACAAATGTAAAAGTATATTACGACAAAATATCAGGATACGCAGAACCATATTCCACAGTTAGACTTTATAAAGACGGAATAAGTACAGGATATTCAGCAAAAGCAGACTCAACTGGATATTTCAGCATTTCTTACTCCTTTGGCTCAAGAAACTACAGATATTGGAATGACAACTACAGATACTGGGACTGGGATGAATATTATGACTATTATGGATACTACTGGAAAGATTATCCATACTATTACAGATATTATGATGGATATTATTACAATTACGATTATGATTTAAGTAGATTTAGCTTAAAATCTTTTGTAGGAACAACTGAAGTATCAAAATACAATGTACTAAATTCTGACGGATATAATTATTGGTATGACGGATATTATTACCCAGGATACTACAACAGGTACTATTATGATTACGATAGATACTACGACTACAAAGTATATCCAACATCCCTAGACTTAAACATAGCAAAAGACACAGTATCAGGATATCTAACATCATATCCAAACAGATACGTAGCAGTATATAGAAATGGAAGCTTTTTAGGATCAGCCTATATAAACTCAAATGGATACTTTAAAATAGACCTAAACACATATGTAGGAACAACATCAAACCTAGACTTCTATGTAGATAGATACAAAACAAGCACAACAGAAACATCAAGTACAACAAACAACACATACAGAACAAAAATAACAATAGGATCAAGAACACTACAAAGAAGCATCAATGGAGCAAGTAGAACAATAACAATGGACGTAGAAGCCTATATCAAAGAAGGCAGAACAATGCTACCAGTAAGATATGTAGCAGAATCACTAGGATATGACGTAACAT